>ENA-ORCV01000377-ORCV01000377.1-marine-metagenome-genome-assembly--contig:-NODE-377-length-35093-cov-2.886652_pt1 | contig 35093 bp, 36 predicted proteins | sample MGYA00237779_ERZ508509 | MGnify/ENA primary metagenome ERZ508509 (study PRJEB26180, sample SAMN06268772) | marine metagenome | isolation source: Bioluminescent Bay, La Paraguera, Puerto Rico | place... | reverse complement strand
TCGTAAAGGTCCGCACTTTTGACGATCCGCCCGCCGGGCATGGGAATGCCATGTGGCACTAGCGCCTGCTTGGTCAGTTCCTTGTCGATAGCGACAACAGACGTGGCGAGGCCCGAATGGGTATAGGGGATACCCATCAAATCCATCATGCCCTGCACCGTGCCATCTTCGCCCGGCACGCCATGCAACGCATTGAACACCACATCGGGCGCAGTCTCCGTCAGCCGCGCGGCGATGTCACGATCCATGTCGAGCCGTGTGACCTTGTGCCCGAGGCTTTCCAGCGCATCGGCGACGCCCTTGCCCGACATGAGCGAGACCTCGCGTTCATTGGCCCAGCCACCCATCAGGACGGCGACATGCAGTTTCGTCAGGCGGCTCATCGGAAAACTTTCCCGTTCGTGTCTAGCGAAGTCGAGACACGTGTGCACAAACGCCTCTCGACTTCGCTCGAGGCGAACGGATGAAGCTGGATCGTCACGGTCTTCCCACTCGCTTGATTTCCCATTCCAGCGCCACGCCGGTCTTTTCGGACACGCGTCGACGCACTTCTTCGCCCAGCCCTTCAATATCGCTGCTGGTCGCATCGCCGGTGTTGATGAGGAAGTTGGCGTGTTTCTCGCTCACCTGTGCGCCGCCCATTGTGAGGCCACGGCATCCCGCTTCGTCGACCAATTGCCAGGCCTTCTTGCCCTCCGGGTTCTTGAAGGTCGATCCTCCCGTCCTTGTTCGCAACGGTTGCGACGCCTCGCGCTCTGCCGCGATACGCTCCATCTCTGCGCCAATGACTGCCGGATCGCCGGGATCGCCCTGAAAGCGCGCCGACACAACGATCGCCCCTTCGGGCAAATTGGAGTGGCGGTAAGTATAGCCAAGGTCGCTCGCCGGAATGCAGACGCAATCGCCATTGGGGAAGACGACATCACAATCGACAAGGATATCGGCAACTTCGCGGCCGTAGGCGCCGCCATTCATGCATACGAAGCCGCCGACGGTGCCGGGAATTCCGCGCAGGAATTCCAGACCGGCAATGCCCGCATCGCGCGCGGTGGACGCGACGAGGATTCCCGGCGCACCGCCCCCGCATTCGAGGATATTGTCGCGCCGCACCTCTACGCTGGAGAAGGCCTTGCCCAGCCTCACCACCACTCCCGGCACACCGCCATCGCGGATGATGAGGTTGGAGCCAAGGCCGATCGGCATCACCGGCGTTCCTTCGGGCTGCATTGCGAGAAAGGTCGTCAAGTCATCCAAGTCTGCGGGCTCGAACAGATAATCGGCCGGGCCGCCACTCTTGAACCAGACAAGTTTGTCGAGCGGAGCATCTTTGGTCAGCTTGCCGCGCACCGGGGCACTGACAGCCGAATGACCGATATAATCCTCCGACCCCGGGGCATTGGAGCCGACAGGAACTTCGCCCGGTTGCATCAGCCAGTTCATGCCGCCTGCTCCCGCGCGCGCTCGATCGCAGGCGCAAGCCCCGCTGCCCACTTGGTGATATCGCCCGCGCCAAGGCAGACTACCAGATCGCCGGGTTGCAGCACTTGCGCAAGTTCGCCTGCCAATGCGTCCGGGCCCGAGACCTCGGCTGCACAGCGGTGACCGCGCGCCTTTATGCCCACCACCAATGCCGCGCTGTTCACGCCGGCAATCGGCTCTTCACCGGCAGTATAGACCGGCGCGGCATAGACGATGTCAGCCAGATCGAAGCAGGACTGAAACTCCTCCATTAAATCGCGCAGCCGGGTAAAGCGATGCGGTTGCACCACGGCAATGACACGGCCTTTGGCCGCATCGCGCGCCGCTGAGAGGACCGCGCGAATTTCCACCGGGTGGTGGGCATAGTCGTCGATCACTTGCACGCCATCGGTCTCGCCCACGAGGGTGAAACGGCGACGCACCCCGCCAAAGCGCGCAAAGCCGGACCGGATCGTGTCGTCGGAGCAGCCCATCTCGACCGCCACGGCAATGGCCGCCAGCGCGTTCTGCACATTGTGGCGGCCGGGCATGGGCAGGACGATATTGGCGATGCGATGCTCCTTGCCATCGCGATCGCGGTGCACGGCGTCGAAGCGCGAGGAGCTGCCCTCCCGTACGATGTTCTCCGCGCGCATGTCTGCATGGGGCGAGAAGCCATAGGTAATCACGCGCCTGTCGCGCACGCGGGCAATTACATTCTGCACCTCGGGGTGATCGAGGCAGAGCACCGCCGCGCCATAAAAGGGTACATTCTCGATGAATTGCAGGAAGGCATCCTTCACCGCATCGAAACTGCCGTAATGGTCCATGTGTTCGGGATCGATATTGGTGACGACGGCGATCTCTCCATCGAGGCGCAGGAAGCTGCCATCGCTTTCATCGGCCTCAACCACCATCCATTCGCTATCACCCAGCCGCGCGTTGGAGCCGTAGCTTTCGATGATGCCGCCATTGATGACCGTGGGGTCGATCCCGCCCGCATCGAGCAGTGTGGCGACCATGCTCGTGGTAGTGGTCTTGCCATGTGTTCCCGCCACCGCGACGGTGCGCTTCAAGCGCATCAGTTCCGCCAGCATTTCAGCGCGGCGCACCACCGGGATGCGCGCCTCGAGTGCTGCTGCAACTTCAGGATTGTCGCGTTTCACCGCGGTGGAGGTGACCACCACGGCTGCATCGCCGAGATTGGCGGCGTCATGCCCGATAGCGACCTTGATCCCGCGTCCACGCAAGCGCTCGACACTGGCACTCTCGGAAAGGTCACTTCCCTGCACCGTGTAGCCGAGATTGTTCATCACCTCGGCAATGCCGGACATGCCGATACCGCCGATACCGACGAAATGGATGGTGCCGATTTCCGTACCTACACCCTTCATCAGCGGGCGCCCGCCGTGCTGGTGGCACCCGCCTCCTTGCGCGATCCCTCGCCGGCAATACGGATGACGTCCTGGATGGGTGTGGCGCCAAAGCCTTCGACCAGGTCGGCGAGCTTCTCCGCCGCATCGGGGCGGCCGCAATTCCACGCGGCATGTGCTGCATTGGCGAGAGTGCCGGGATGTTGCGCCATGGCCTGGATTTGCTTGGCCAGTTCATTGCCCGTGAACTTATACTGGCGGATCGAGCGTGCACCCCCGGCCTTGACCATTTCGCGCACATTGGCGGCCTGATGGTCGTCTGTCGCGATCGGGAGTGGAACCAGAATGGCCGGACGCCCCACCGCTGTCAGCTCGGCAATGGTTGAAGCACCCGCCCGGCCAATAAATAGGTGTGCATCGGCCAGCCTTTCCTGCATGTCTTCGAAATAAGTGCCCAGTTCGGCCGGAATACCATGGCTGGCATAGCGTTCGCGCACAGCCTCAAGATCCTCGGGACGACATTGTTGCGTCACTTGTAGGCGCGAGCGCAGAGCCGGTTGGAGCATGGCAAGGCCATCGGGAACCACTTCCGAAAGGATACGCGCACCCTGGCTTCCGCCGGTAACCAACACGCGGAACAGGCCATCGGGCGTGAAGGCTGGAAATTCCTGGTCGCGCAGGGCTAACACCTCTGGCCGCACGGGATTGCCGACAAGATAGGTCTTTTCCCAATGCTTGGGCTTGAGCCGTTCGACATCTGGATAGGCCGTCGCGATCACGTCCACGCGGCGAGCAAGCAGGCGGTTGACCCTGCCAAGCACCGCGTTCTGCTCATGGATCACCGTGGGAATATCGGCTGACGTCGCAGCCAACAGCGCTGGCAATGCGGGATAGCCGCCGAAACCGATCACGGCACTGGGACCAAAGCTTTCATAGAGACGCTTGGCCATGCGCCGCCCTTCCATCACGGCGGCAATTCCTGCGGGCCAGCGCAGAGGATTCTTGCCGAAGCGCCCGGCGGGCAGGACATGGGCGGGCAAGTAATCGGGCTTGCCGGGAATTTCGCTGCCGCGCGTGTCGGTGATCAGCGCGACGTGATGGCCGCGCTTGTCGAGTTCCGCCGCCAGCGCAAATGCAGGCGTCAGATGCCCGCCCGTGCCGCCTGCGGCGAGGACATAATGACGCGAAACCGAACTCATCGACCTGAACCCCTCACATGTTTGCCGCCAAGGTCGAAGGCCTCGCGGCTGAGGAACGGATTGCGCCGCGTAATCGCCAGCAACAATCCGATGGTGAAACACTGGGCGATTGTAGACGATCCGCCATAGCTCACCAATGGCAGCGTCATGCCTTTGGAGGGGAAAAGCTGCAGGTTCATGAGAATGTTGATGAACGCCTGTCCACCAAACAAGGCAATAAGCCCGCTGGCTGCAAGGATGATGAACAGGCGGTCCTCATCCACCAGCCGGATCAGAACGCGCAACACGATGGCGAGATAGAGTACCACGAACACGCCGCAAGCGAGCAGGCCGAATTCCTCCCCGATGACCGAAAGGATATAGTCCGTATGCGCTTCAGGCAGCCGCATCTTGTTGGTGCCGAGTCCCAGGCCGGACCCCGTCCAGCCACCGCCCATCAGCGTGCGGCCGGCTAGGTCCACCTGGTCATAGGCCGTGCCACCGCCGAGGAAGGCATCGATGCGATTGCGGGCATTGCCATAGAAGGCATAGGCCAGCACCAGCCCGCCCAGCCCGACACCTGTCAGGACTCCGATCCGCTTCAGCGGCAATCCTGCGAGCATGACAAGCACAAACCAACATCCGATAAAGAGGATCGAGGCGCCAAGGTTGGGCTGCGCCATCAGCAACAGCACAATCAGGCCGAGCAAAGCCCCTGAGACGCCGATCACCGGCAATTCGGGATCGCGCACCTTCCACGACAAAATCCAGGCGAGCAACACGGCGTAGGCCGGCTTGAGGAATTCCGAAGGCTGGAAAGAGAGACCCAGATCGAGCCAGCGGGTCGCGCCGTTCCTCTCTTCTCCGAAGAAGGGAACAAGGACGAGCAACAATAGCATCAGCCCGCCCAGAACGATCGCCCCTCGGCGCGCAAATTCGGAGGGAACAAGTGACGTAACGAACAGCACCCCGACACCGAGAATTTGCCAGCGTATGTGGAGCCAGAAGAAATAGAGGTCGTCGAGCCGGACGTCCGAGGTCGACAGACGGTTCGCACTTGCCGGGGATGCAGCTGCTACCGCAATCGAACCCAACACCATCAGCAACAGGACAAGAAAAAGCAGGCCGCGATCGATTTCCCGCCACCAGACCTGCAATTGCCGTTTGCGATCCTGCGGGAAGGCGGGCGCCCTGGTGCTCCGCTGGCCCGGCTGGGGGATATAGGGACGCGCGGAAGTCATGCTGCGGACCTCGCACTGAAGCCTTCGCGTGACTGGTCCGAGTCAGTCAGATTGCCAACGATCTCGCGGAAGCTGTCGCCGCGTTGTTCGTAGTCGCGGAACTGGTCGAAGCTGGCGCACGCCGGAGAGAACAGCACGACATCGCCGGGCTTCGCCGCCTTGAGCGCCTGCGTCACCGCCTCGCAAAGCATCTCGCATTCACGCACCGGCATATGTTCGCGCAGCAGGCTAGCAAAAAGCGGCCCCGCCTCACCGATGGTATATGCGGCAGCGACATTACCAAAGCAGGGTGCGCATTCGTCCAGATTGTCGTCCTTGGGAAGGCCGCCACAGATCCAGTGGATGCGCGGCTCCGGATTGGCAGGCCACGCTGCCAAGGCGGGGGCGGTGGATGCAGGGTTAGTTGCCTTGGAATCGTTGATGGCAAGTACACCGTTAAACGTGCCCAACACTTCCATGCGATGCGGGAGACCACGGAATGTCGCAAGGCCCGCAATCAGTTGTTCGTCCGACAGACCCAATGTTTGACATGCGGAGATCGCAGCAGCTGCGTTTTGCTGGTTGTGGGGGCCCTGCAAAGATGGCCAATCTGATTGATGGGCCAATAATCCGACTTGATCGGCAGTAAACCAGTTCGATCCGGCATCGCCGTCTCGAATGGCCGCAACCAGGGCTCCTTCGTTTGAGTCGAAATCGTAAATCGCTGCATGATCAATCGACTGCATTTCGAACAAACGCAGTTTCGATGCGCGATAGGCTTCGAACCCGTTGTATCTATCAAGGTGATCAGGCGTAACATTCAAAAGCACCGCCACATCGCAATCGAGCGAATGGGTCAGATCGATCTGGTAGCTCGACAGTTCCAGCACATACACCCCGCCTGCGGGAAGCGGATCCTGCGCCAATATGGGCAGACCGATGTTGCCCCCCATGCACGATGGGACGCCAGCGGTCTGCAGAATGTGATGGACCAGCGCCGTGGTGGTACTCTTGCCATTGGTGCCGGTGATGCCGACAACCTTGTGCGGTGGCAGCTCCGCCCGCGCCTGCGCGAACAGTTCGATATCGCCAATCAGCGGCACACCCGCCGCGCGCGCCTTGGCTGCCAGCGGGTGCGTGTTGAGCGGAACGCCCGGCGAAACGACCAAACCATCGAAGCCCACTAGATCGATCTCCAGCGGATCGGCGATAATGCAGCGACCCTCCAGCTTCTTGCGCGGCGTTGCCTGCCTGTCCCACGCCGTCACTTCCGCCCCGCTCGCCAGCAGGCTTTCCACCACGGCCATTCCCGAGCGGGCCAGGCCGAGAACGGCGAACTTCCTGTTGGCGAAGGCGCGTGCTGTGATCACCTGAGCTTCAACGTGGCAAGCCCGATCACGGCAAGGACGATGGCGATGATCCAGAAGCGGATCACCACGGTCGATTCCTTCCAGCCGAGCTGTTCGAAATGGTGATGGATCGGGGCCATGCGGAATATCCGCCGCCCCGTGCGCTTGAACCAGAAGACCTGGATGATGACCGATGCAGTCTCCATCACGAAAAGTCCGCCGATAATCAACAGCACTAGCTCGTGATGGCTTGCCACGGCGATGGCCCCCAAGGCTCCGCCCAACGCCAGACTCCCCGTGTCGCCCATGAAGACGGCTGCTGGCGGCGCATTGAACCACAGGAAAGCGAGGCCCGCCCCCATTATCCCCGCGCAGAAGAGCGCGAGTTCTCCTGCGCCGGGCACATGAGGAATACCCAGGTATTCGGTATAGTCGACACGTCCGACGAGGTAGCAAATGATCGCAAAGGCACCCGCTGCAATCACGACCGGCATGGTGGCCAGTCCGTCCAACCCGTCGGTCAGATTTACCGCATTGCCGAAACCGACGATCACCGTCGCCGCTACAGGGTAATAGAACCATCCGAGAGGAATCAGCCGATCACTGAAGAAGGGCACATAGATATTGGTGTTGAGCTCGCCGGAAACGAAATAGATGGCAATACCCGCAACGATGAACTCGGCCAGGAGCCGAACCCTGCCAGACACACCTTTGTGGCTGCGCTTGGCGACCTTGTCGTAATCGTCGAGAAAGCCGATCACACCGAAACCGATGGAAACCGCAAGGCAGGCCCAAACGAATGGGCTGGAAAGGTCCATCCACAAGAGCATGGAAACGACCAGCGAAGTAAGGATCATCAGCCCGCCCATGGTCGGCGTGCCGACCTTCGCCTGATGCGATGCCGGGCCGTCAGAACGGATCGGCTGGCCCTTGCCCTGTCGCACGCGCAGCATGGCGATGAATTTGGGACCAATCAGCAAGCCGATAACAAGCGCCGTCATCATCGTCGCGCCAGCGCGGAAGGACTGATACCTTACGAGGTTCAGCAGGCCTTCGAATTCGAGCAGCTGGGCAAGAAAATAGAACATTGTTTCGCTTCGATCAGCCTTCCCGGGCGCCGAAATGCGCCACAAGGCGTGACAGGCCGACAGAGTTGGAACCCTTCACCAGCACGGCATCTCCGCCAGCCAACCCGTATTCCTCCAGAGCGGCAATTGCCTCGCCTGCATTTTCGCAATGGGCAAAGTACAAGGGCTTGCCAAGCGTGTTCGCAACTCCTTTCCCCAATTCACGCGCAAGATCGACCATCTCTGGTCCCACCAGCACCGCATAATCGACATTAGCGGCAAGCAGAGGCTCGCTGAGCTGGGCATGGAAGGAAGGCGCGAAGTCGCCCAGTTCTTTCATCGAGCCCAGAACGGCAATGCGGCGCGTGGCGGGTGTCTGCCCAAGCTGCGCCAGTGTAGCGCGCATGGATGCAGGGTTGGCATTATAGCTCTCATCGATCATCAGCGCATGCCCACCGGGGACAGGGACGCGCTGCCGGGCACCACGGCCCTTGAGCCCACCCATTTCGGCAAGGGCGAGCCCTGCTGCGCCCATGTCACCACCGGCAGCATGGACCGCAGCCATGACGCAAAGCGAATTGGCTATCCAGTGCTCTCCCGGTTCGGCCACATTATAGCACAGGCGATGGCCGTCCATTGCCGCTGTCACCAGCGATCCGCCATTGGCATCAGGAATGGCGTCGAGCAGGCGCATATTGGCATGCTCCGCGCTGCCAAAGGAAATGACCTTGGCGCCTGCCACAAGCGCAGCATCATACATGCGCTTGAAATGAGGGCTGTCAGCCGGGATGACCGCGGTACCACCTGGCTCCAGACCCTCAAAGATTTCCGCCTTGGCATCGGCAATCGCTGCTTCGCTACCGAGGTTCTCGATATGCGCCGGCGCGATCGTGGTGATGACTGCCACGTGCGGGCGCACTTGCGTGGTCAGATTGGCGATCTCACCCGCATGGTTCATACCCATTTCAAACACGCCGAATTTGCTCCGCGCGGGCATGCGTGAAATGCTCAATGGAACGCCCACATGGTTGTTGTATGACCGGATCGATCGATGCGCCGCGCCCTTGCTCGAGCGTTCCAGGGCAGTGAATATCGCTTCCTTCACTCCCGTCTTCCCGACCGAACCCGTCACCCCAACGATTGTTGCAGAAGCCCGGATTCGCGCGGTTTTCGCAAGAACCTCAAGTGCTGTTGAGGTATTGTTAACCATGATATGAGGCTGCGGAATCGGTCTGTCTACCAGCGCTGCCGCAGCCCCATTGGCAAAAGCCTTGTCAATGAACTGATGCCCGTCCATCGCCTCACCCTTGAGGGCCACAAAAAGGTCCCCGCTGCGCACATCGCGCGAGTCCGTTTCTACGCCCGAGACCTGGAAGGAAGCTGAGGCCGTGCCGCCGGTCGCGGCGGCAACTTCTTCAGACGTCCACAGAGCCAACTGGAGGCTGTCCGCCTCCAAGCGCGGCCAGCGCAGGACGGTTGCCAATGCGTTCATTCGTCAATTCCCCATGCCTGCTTGTGGACAGCCGCCGCACATTCGCGCGCGACCTGTACGTCGTCGAAAGGCAGTATTTGCATAGTCTCTCCCGAGCCGATGATCTGGCCGGTCTCATGCCCCTTGCCCGCGATCAGGATGATGTCGTCACTGTCGGAAAATTCTATGGCCTCCGCGATCGCTTCGCGCCTGTCGCCCACTTCGCGGGCATTCTCACCTGCACCGCTGAGAACCTGTTTGCGAATTTCTGCCGGATTCTCGCCCCGCGGGTTGTCATCCGTCACCACCACGGCATCGGCAAGCCGCGAAGCAATTTCGCCCATCGGTGCCCTTTTGCCCGTATCGCGGTCGCCACCGGCACCGAAAATACAGATCAGTCTCCCGCCCTGCGGAACATGCGGTCGCAATGCCTTGATCGCTGCTTCCAGTGCATCGGGCGTGTGGGCGTAATCGACATAGACCGGAGTGCCTTCATGGGTGATCGTTGCCCGCTCGAGCCTGCCGCGCACGGGCTGCAGACGGGAGACTGCATCGAAAACCTGCCCAGCCGCCTCGCCCGTGGCCAATGCCAGACCAGCTGCGACCAGCGCATTGTCCACCTGGTATGCCCCGATCAGCGGCAGACGGATAGCAAAAGCACGGCCTTCGTGAATGAACTTGAGTTCCTGCCCTAGCGCGCCAGGCTTGCGCGAAATCAGGCGGATGTTCTCTCCTGCTTCGCCGACTGTAAAGAGCTTCAACCCGCGCGCCTTCGCCACTTCTGCCGCGCGCGTGGACCAGGGATCGTCAGCCCAGATTACTGCTGTACCGCCATCATCGACCACCTCGGCGAAGAGGCGCATCTTGGCTGCAAAATAGTCCTCCATATCGGCGTGATAATCGAGGTGGTCGCGGCTGAGATTGGCGAAGGCCCCGGCTTTCACCGGCAGACCTTCATTGCGATATTGCGAGAGGCCGTGGCTCGATGCCTCATAAGCAACATGGCTCACACCCTCGCGCGCCAATCCGGTCATGTTGGAAAGGAAAGTGACGATATCGGGTGTGGTCAGGCCGGTCGAAATGCTCCCATCGGGCGTGGTGACGCCCAATGTACCGATTGAGGCTGCGGAATGCCCGCACATGCGCCAGATCTGACGCGTCATTTCGACTGTGGAGGTCTTGCCATTGGTGCCGGTGACGGCAACCACGGTTTCTGGCACGGGCTGGAAGAAGCGCGCAGCCAATCGCGCAAAGGCACGGCGCGGCAAAGGATCCGCCAGGTGCAATGCCCCCTCGACCTTCGCCTCAGGGCGGGCCACGACGCCAATCGCACCGGAGGCGACAGCGGCAGGGATGAAGTCTTCCCCGTTTACTGCAGTTCCTTGGAAAGCGCCGAAAATGTTGCCTGGGGCAACCTTGCGATGATCGATGGCGAAACCGGTGACGCGCTCTTCACCCGCACGTCCGGCGTCCACATGCATCAGCTGAGCCAGATCGGAGAGCATCATCATTGCTCCTCCATTCCGCTGGCGACAAGGTATTCCAGTTCAGTCAGGTCGATATCGCGGCTTTCGTCGGGCAATACGCCCAATTGCGGGCCGATGCGCGGGATCAGCCGACCCACCATCGGTGCCGCATTCCAGGCAGCGGTGCGTTGAAATGAACTGGCGACCGTGCCCTGCGGTTCATCGAGCATGGCGATCACCACATAGCGCGGGCGATCCATCGGGAAGGCAGCGGCGAAAGTGGAGACTACACTGGACCGGCGATAGCCGCCACGTCCGGGCTTTTCTGCAGAGCCGGTCTTGCCGCCAACGCGAAAGCCCGGTGCATTGGCACTCCGGCCGGTGCCGTAAACGGCTACCATGCGCAGTAGCTGGTTCATGCGTGCACTTGTGCTGGCCTTAAAGACACGGCGTCCGCGCGGCGCGTTGCCAGGTTCGATCCGCTGCAAGGTCGCTGGGCGCCAGATGCCGCCATTGACCATGGCGGCATAGGCACTGGCGAGATGCAAGGGTGTAACCGAAAGGCCGTGGCCGAAACTGACAGTCATGCCGGTAATGCGCGACCAATCCCCCGCTTGCCAAATGGGCATGCCCCTGCCGGGAATTTCGATATATGGGCGTTCATTCATGCCCAGATCGACCATGTATTGGCGCAGTTTGTCAGCGCCGAGCTCGTCACCAATCTGTGCGGTGACGATATTTGAGGAATGGATTAGCGATTGAGGAGCGTTGAGCGTTTCGCCGATAACATGGCTATCGCCGATCCGGTGACCGCCGATCTGCAAAGGTGTGTCCGCCTGATAACGACGTGAGAGATCGGTAATCGAACCGGCATCTATGGCAGCTGCCACGGTCAGGGGTTTAAAGATCGAACCAAGCTCGAAAACCTGGTTGGTCGCGCGATTGAAGGCGGGTGGCATAATGCCTTGCTGCGCCAACTCATCGCTTACGGTAAGGTCCGATGCCACGACGTGATTGGGATCGAATTCGGGCATGGACGCCAGCGCCAGCACTTCCCCCGTATCCACGTCGAGAACAATGCCGGCGGCACCCACCGCATTGACTGAGCGCATTCCCGCGCGCAATTCGTCTTCAAGCGCACCCTGCACACGTACATCGATAGCGAGAGCGGCGCTCTGACCGCGATACCTGGGATCAAGCAAACGATCATCGAGCACCTGCTCCATACCCAGCGAACCACGCCCGTCCCTTACGTAGCCGAGTACATGCGCTGCGAGCGAACCTTGCGGATAATGCCGGTCGGTTTCGCGTGGCAGCTCCAGCGCCAACTCACCGATCTCCATCACGCGGTTTGCATCTTCAGGCAGCACCCTGCGGCGGAGATAGGTGGCGCGCCCGCTCCGCAGTTTCTCCGCAGTCTCTGCTACATCAAGGTCGGAGAAGATCGCGTGCAATGCCCGTGCAACCTCCTCGGGCGACTTGACCAGCGGCGCGCCGCCGTCATCCATGGCGTTGGGGTTGAACCAGAGTGCATAGGCAGGGAAGGCCCTTGCCAGCGGAACCCCATTGCGATCCGTGATCTCTCCGCGTGGAGGCAGCAGCGCATCTGCCATGCTTGTCTCACTTGGTGCTGGTTGGATCATGCCCAGCCAACCGATCCGCATAAGAGCCGCGAGAGCAACCAGCAGAAAACCCAGGCCGATCAACAGCACGCGAAAACGCGCCATCAGCAAAGAGCGACGGCGGTAATCGACGAGGCGGATGCGCCCGGTGCCTATCGGCCTCGGTGCGGCGATGGCTGTCACTGCCCGGCGCCTCCCAGCGCAACGCGGACAACCGAAGCTCCTCCGGACGAGGCCGATGCACTCATCGGTACGCGGGCGGAGCGTGCAGCCAGTCCGACGACCAGCCCAGAGGCGCTTGCGCGTTCCTGACGCGTGGGTTCGACCAGGGCGACATCAATTGGCTCACCGGTAATCGGGGAGACCAAGGAATGGTAGGGCTCTTCAACCGTTGCCTCGGACGTCAAACTGGCGAACTGGAGCTGCTCAGGTTCTGTAACGTGGCGAGGGCTGCCAAATCGGGCCAATTGCCGCTCGCCGCTGATGAATTGCGAAGCGTCTGGCGCCTTGTAACCGAAATCCACCCTGTTCCATGCCGCCAACTGGACCAGGTTGGAGCGAGTGAGGAACTCCGTCTCCAACAGCATGTTCTGTTCCTCGAGGCTCACGATCACGCGCTCTGACTTGGTCACCTCGCTGGAGAGCGACCACACCTGGAAATGCAATACGCCGTAAAGCGCAGTGCAGATCGTCAGGAGAGCGAACCAGCCGATGCGGCGGATGCGGGCTTGCGGCGTCATGCAGCCTCCCTTGCAGGTGCGGATGTTCGAGTGGCCGCGCGCAACGTGGCAGAGCGCGCGCGGGGATTGCGCTCAGTCTCTTCGCGCGAGGGACGGATCGCCTTGGACAGCGAGGCGAAGCGGGCAGGTTCTGCATTGGCCGCTTCGGGCAAGTGACGCGATGCGCGGGGATTGGCATTGGCCGCATCGCGCAGGAATTTCTTCACGATCCGGTCTTCGAGGCTGTGGAAGCTGACCACTGCCAGCCGCCCGCCTTCGCGCAACAGATGTTCCGCAGCGTCGAGCGCCTGCGCCAGTTCATCAAGCTCGCCATTCACATGAATACGGATCGCTTGGAAACTGCGTGTAGCGGGGTCCTTTGGTGCGCCTGCGCGATAGCCCAGCGCCTTGCGGACAACCTCTGCCAGTTCACCGGTTGTGGTCAGCGGGCGGGCGGCGACAATGGCGCGGGCGACGCGGCGCGACTGGCGCTCCTCGCCATAGTTGTAGAGAACGTCAGCGATTTCGCGCTCGTCAGCCTCATTCACGAAATCGGCAGCGTTGGGACGCTGGCGATCCATGCGCATGTCGAGCGGACCGTCGGCGGAAAAGGCAAAGCCGCGCTCGGCTTGGTCGAGTTGCATGGAGGAGACGCCGATATCCATGGCAATGCCATCGACCTGGGCAATACCAGCTTCGGCCATGGCTTCGACCATCTCGGAAAAGCGGCGGGGATGGAGGACGAGCCGGGGCGGCTCTTCTTGCGTTTCGGGCCATTTGCGCCCTGCCTCAATCGCGTCGGGATCACGATCGAAGGCATGGACAGTCGCGCCCGCATCGAGGAATGCACGCGTATATCCACCCGCACCGAAAGTAGCGTCGATAATGACATCGCCTGGCTGGATGGCCAGTGCGCCAAGCACTTCATTGAGGAGGACGGGAATGTGCGGGGCCCGATCTCCCTGAGCTTGTCGAAGGGTCACTTGCCCTTCCCCTTGGTGGTGGCAGTCGCCATCTCTTGCTTGCAATAAGCCTGGAGTTGCGAAAACTCCGGCCCCTGCTCCAGCAGGACCAAAGGGTTCCAGATCGTGATGACCTGGCCGACGCCATGAAAATAGAGCGCGTTGTCGACCCCCCCCAGCTCGGACAGGGTGGAGGGAAGGACGAAGCGCCCGCTGGCGTCGAAACTGATCGGGGTGAAGGTCCAGAGAGAAGCTGACTTCATGTCGCGATCAAAGGCCTCACCGCGACGAATGGCTTTTTCCTCCAGGTCGTCGAGCTGGTCTTCGAACCTGTCAACGCGGTCCGTGCCGAAGCCCGTCAGGCAGGGCCAGCGATCATGCTGACCCACACAAAGAACGCGTTCTCCGCTGGCATCGGCGAGGGGATTGCGCAGCTTGGGAGGCAGCACGTAGCGATCCTTTTCGCCGCGAAGCGAAAAGCCCTGACCGCTATATCCCATTGCCCTGTGCGCCACTTCCCCTGATCCCGCATGTGAATCCCGAACCCCATCAGGCAAACCTCCCCCGCTCGCACCGCGCAGCAGCGCGGCCCGTCCATCCTTCAAGAATCAGGATGCAACGCGGAAGACTTGTCCGATACGGATTGTGTAACGCGGGTTAGAGCGGGATGGAAGGGGAAATTACGGGAAAATTGGGGAATAGACTATAAATAGCTATAATTACTGTATTTTATGGCGATCGGTCTACATGCTGACCGTTAGCTTGCCACGCGGAATTTGGCCGATTTCCGAGCGTTTGCGCAGCATGCTCATTATCCGCCGCAGCGCTTCCCGCATTTTCCCCGAATTCGCCAAAAATGTGCGAAGTCAGCATGTGGAGTGCGCCAGCAGCCCCGGGATAAGGGCCGTCCATGTCCAGCAAGGCAGCATCTGCAAGGATCAGCACCTCGCCTGTTCCCAATGCGCAATGGGCGATGATGCCTGCTGCCGATACCGTGCATTCGAAACGGCCATCGACTGCAACAAGCCGCCCAGCCTGGTTGACTGGCAATGGCACAGCGAAGTGTTCGACAACCCTGGGGCCCGGCTGCTGTCCTTCATCAAAATGCAGCTCCAGCCCCCAATGCGACAATATTGGCGATAGCAGCGCAATATCCTGCGGACGCCGCCGGTCTCCGAAGGGAAATTGCGAGTGCCCGGTCATCACAGGATCTGCGAAGAGGAGCAACCTGCCACCCACGCGCACCCAATTATCAAGTGCCACATTCTCTTGCGCCGCCAAACCGCGCGGTTGCGCCATCAGCAAGAATTGCTGGCCGTCCAGATTCTCCGCACTGAGAAAATCGAGTGGCTGAAGGTCAAAGCCGCGTTCGAGCTCGGCGCGCGCCCAATGCTGATGCGCCTCGCCATTGATATGATCATCAAAAGTTTCGGCCTCGCCCCAATAGATCGGAATTGTTCCCATCAAGGCAAGCCGCGATCGCGCAGGTTCTCCTTCGGCAGACAGCGCACTACCTTGTAGCGCTGCCAGCACAGCGAGAATCGTGAGCCTAATCCGCTTCTTCTGTCGGTCGTGCAACATCGCTCTCCGAAGGGGCAGGTGTCTGGGCCGGCTCGGGTGTGGCGGCTCCATCAACCGGCAGGTTGGGAACAACGCCTGCCTCAACCAATGGATCGCGAGGTGCGGGCGGAGGCAGGTCCTCGGTGGTGACCGGCGGTAACTCCTCTGGGACCCCGGCGCGGTTCTGTTCCGCACTGGAGATGATGATATCGGCCAGCGCCACCAGCACAATCATCATTGCAAGTCCGAATATGCCCACCTGCAGTCTTTGCGTGCGCTGGCGGCGCGTCCCGCCCATCGGCGAGCTTTCCGTATCGATATCGTCGGAGCTCACTTGCAGCAATTCTCTGGGATCAAGTGCCATGGCAGTGACCCTAGCTTGCCAAGATTAACGCAGCCAGTCGAAAACAGGCAGCTTCTTCGATTCCAGCCATTCGGCATTGTAGAGGCTGGAAAGATAACGGAACCCGGTATCGCACAGGATGGTGGCCACGCGGCTGCCAGAGCCAAGCTGTTTACCCAATGCCACTGCACCGGCCACATTGATGCCGCTGGAAAGGCCCAGACACAGGCCTTCCTCACGCAGCAAGCGGGCGACCCATTCGAGCCCTTCCTCATCCGACATGCGGAATTGCGTATCGATCGGCGCGCCTTCGAGGTTGGCGGTGATGCGCCCCTGGCCGATACCTTCGGCGACAGAGGAGCCTTCTGCCTTCAGCTCACCATGAGCGAAATAATTGTAGAGCGCTGCACCATGGGGGTCAGTCAGCGCAATGGTGACCCTTTCGTCGAGAGCCTTCAGGCCCATCCCGACGCCGGCCAGCGTGCCGCCGGTACCCACTGCGCAGGTAAATCCATCCACCTTGCCTTCCATCTGGTCCCAGATTTCCGGAGCAGTGCCTTCGATATGCGCGCGGCGGTTGGCGACATTGTCGAACTGATTGGCCCAGACCGCACCCTCCGTCTCCTCGGCAATCCGGCGCGAGGTGTGGACGAAATGGTTGGGGTCGGCAAACTTGGTCGGCGGCACCAGCACCAGCTCCGCGCCCAGAGCGCGTAGCGTGTCCATCTTTTCCTTGGACTGGTTGTCCGGCATGACGATGATCGTCTTGTAGCCCAGCGCATTGGCCACCAGCGCAATGCCGATACCGGTATTGCCCGCCGTTCCTTCTACCACCGTGCCGCCCGGACCCAACTCGCCGCGCTTTTCGGCATCGCGGATAATCCAAAGCGCCGCGCGATCCTTCACGCTGGCGCCCGGATTGGCAAATTCGCACTTGCCCCAGATCTCGCAACCGGCAACTTCGCTCGGCCCCTTGAGCAGGACGAGCGGCGTCTTGCCGATCAGATCCAGTGCATCCTTGTATACGGGCAGCTTTGTCATGGCGCAGGAGTTAGGCATTCAAGGCGCTTGACGCAATGCACCTTGCGCTTGGGCGCCCCCAACTCAGTCTTCTTTGGCAATGGTGACCTTGAGGCCATCGAGATCGTCGGTGAAGGGAATCTGGCAAGACAGGCGCGAGCTTTCGTCGCGGTCATCGCTGCTATCGAGAAGGTCGTCCTCATCCTCGCTCATGGCGGGAAGCTTGTCGACGAAAGCAGGGTCGACATGGACGTGGCAGGTGGCGCAGGAACAGCATCCGCCGCACAGCGCCAGCAATTCGTCAAAGCCGTTATCGCGAATGGCTTCCATCACGGTCAGGCCGCTTGCAGCCTCGACAGTGCTCTCCTCACCGGCACGATTGACAACGATCAGCTTTGGCATGGCGATAAATGTCCCTATTCGATTTCAGCGGGGCTGCTAGGCAATCGCGACAAAATTGGCAAGCGGAGTGGATATGGGCCTGACAGCGGAACAGATCAAAAGCGGGATCGATGCGATAGCTGCAAGGGAAGGCTCGATCGCACGTGCGCTGGAGCTGGCAGGCTATCCCGAACCGCGCATCCGCGAGCGCGGTTACAAGACGCTGCTGCGCGCGATCGTGGGCCAGCAGGTCTCGGTCGCGGCGGCGAGCAGCGTGTGGCGCAAGCTGGAGGCCGAGCTGGGCGAGGATATCGCACCCGACGAACTGCTCTCACGCGATTTCGACACATTACGGGCCTGCGGCCTGTCGCGCCAGAAACAGGGCTATGCCCGGTCCCTGTGCGAACTGGTGAGCGCCGGAACGCTGGACCTGCACAAGCTGCCCGAAGATGACGAGGCCGCCATTGCCGAACTCACCCGCATCAAGGGCATTGGGCGTTGGTCGGCAGAGATTTACCTGCTCTTCGCCGAGGGACGCCCCGATATCTGGCCCGCAGGCGATCTCGCGGTGATGGCGGGCATCGGCAAGATCCTCGGCCTCCCCGAACGCCCCGACGAGAAAACCACACGCGCCATGTCCGAACGCTGGCGCCCGCACCGCGGCGCACTCGCGATCTTCACCTGGCATTGCTACGATAATCCGGCTTTGTAGACACAGGCAGTTCAAATGCTATTGGAAAATAGTGACTTGGCATAACTAGAGGCAAGCAATGAGAACCCTACTGCCGTTGCTTCTATTGCTGACTCTGAACAGCTGTGCGCCTTGGGGATGGGGTCCGCCACCCTGGGACAAATTTGCAAAAGACGAATTGGGTGTAGACTTCTATATTTCGACTTGGAGAGACCTTAACGAGGACGGGGTCGATGAGATCATTCTCTATGCCAAGAATCAATGCGGGTCTCATGGATGCAATCTCTACATTCTCGCCGAACAGGAAGATTCTTTTCGGGTAATTAGCCGAATTGCAATGGCCCGCCTGCCAATTCGATTGCTCGAAACCTCGAACAGAGGTTGGAGGGACATTGCAGTGTCAGTGCAGGGCCGCGGCTTGTCGGAGGCTTATGAAGTTCGACTTCCATTTGATGGAGAGGGGTACGCCACAGATCCAACGGTGCCGCCCGCAGCCAGAATCGGTGTTCCTGCCGGTGAGATCATGATTGACAATTAGCAACTACCGGCACCTGCAAGCTTGCCATCACTTCGTCTCTCCATTTGCATTCCCGCCCTCAATCCTTACCTGACACCGGGACCTGAATGCGGGAGACATCATGACCACTGCCAACAACGCCGCCGATCGCGTCGCTGCGATCGACCTGATTTCGCGCGACGACCTCTTCGGAAATCCCGTCCGTGCAGGCGGACAGCTTAGCCCCGATGGCAAATGGATCGGCTGGATGGCTCCGCACGAAGACGTCATGAATGTCTGGTGTGCATCTTTTGACGATCCCGACAATGCCCGGCTGATGACCCATGCGAAGGATCGCCCGATCCCGCAATACTTCTTCTCTCCCGACAGCAAGTCCATGCTCTATGTCCGTGACAAGGAGGGGGACGAGAACTACCTACTCTACAAGGTGGATATCGAGAGCGGCGAGGACCGGTGTCTTACTCCCTTCGAGAAGACCCGCATCAAGGTGATCGGCGGTTCGGAGACCATCCGCGACAAGATCCTTATCGGCCTCAACAATCGCAACGAGCAATTCCACGACGTCTACCTACTCGACCTGACCAGCGGTGACATGGAGCTGGTCCTCGAAAACGATGAATGGGCCGGCTTCGTGTCGGACGACAGCCTGACCTTGCGTTGGGCACAGAAGCAGAATGCGGCGGGCGGAAAGGATTTGCACAAGATCGTCGATGGCGTGATCTCGCCCGAGCCCGACGAGGTGATCGCGATGGATGATGCGCTGACCTCGGGCGTCGCCGGCTACACCACCGACGGCAAGACGCTCTATTGGCGTGACAGCCGTGGCCGGAACACCGGCGCGCTCTATGCCCAGGACACGGAAACGGGCGAACGTACACTGCTGGCCGAGGATGATCGCGCTGATATCGGCGGCGCACTGAGCCATCCCAAGACCGGCGAAATCCAGGCCTATGCCACGACCTATCTGCGCACCACATGGCATTGTTTCGACCATGGCGTGAAGGCGTCGCTCGACTGGTTGCGCGAGCAATTGGACGGCGATTTCGGAGTCCAGTCGCGCACCGATGACGACACCAAATGGCTGGTCTGGAACGATCCGCTCACCTCCCCCATCCGCTGCTTCATCTATGACCGCGAGGCAGAAGATCTCCGCCTCTTCTATGTTACCAAACCCGCGCTTGAAGGCGCACCATTGCAGCCCATGCATCCGCGCGAAATCAGTTCCCGTGACGGGCTGACGCTCCCCTCCTATCTCACCCTCCCGGGAGGTACGGACGAAGATGGCGACGGCGTTCCCGATGAGCCGCTGCCCATGGTGCTGCTGGTCCATGGCGGGCCCTGGGCGCGTGACGGATATGGCTTCAACCGCACGCACCAATGGCTCGCCAATCGCGGCTATGCGGTTTTGTCGGTCAACTTCCGCGGCTCGACAGGTTTCGGCAAGGACTTCATCAATGCCGGCAACCTCCAATGGTCCAAGGCCATGCATGACGATTTGATCGATGCTGTGAACTGGGCCGTCGAGCAGGGCATTGCCGACAAGGACAAGGTCGCCATCATGGGCGGCAGCTACGGCGGCTATGCCACGCTGGTAGGCCTCACCTACACACCCGATGTCTTTGCCTGCGGCGTGGATATTGTCGGCCCGTCCAACCTCGAAACGTTGCTCGAGACGATCCCGCCATACTGGGCACCGATGGTGAAGCAGTTCCATGACCGCATGGGCGATCCGACCACGGAAGAAGGCAAACAACTCCTCAAGGATTGCAGCCCGATCTACCGCGCCGACAAGATCGTGAAGCCGCTGCTGATCGGCCAGGGCGCCAATGACCCGCGCGTCAAGCAGGCCGAGAGTGATCAGATCGTTGCCGCCATGGAGGGACACAACATTCCCGTCACCTATGTGCTTTTCCCCGACGAAGGCCACGGCTTCCACCGGCCTGAGAACAACATCGCCTTCAACGCGATCGTCGAGGGTTTCCTCGCCGGCTGCCTCGGCGGACGTGCGGAACCTGTGGGCGATGTGCTGGGCAAGTCCACCGCCGAAATCTGCACCGGCGAGGAGTTTGTGAAGGGGCTGGGCTAGGCCTCCACCTCCGCTCACCCTGAGCCTGTCAAAGGGTCGCCGCACTGCCGCGCATACTTCGACAAGCTCAGCATGAACGGTGGGATGTCAGACCAGCCGGTCTATCGCCTTCGCCATCTTCGCGTCCCGCTCGCTCAATCCGCCCGCATCATGCGTAGTGAGCGTGATCGAAACGCGATTATAGACATTCGACCATTCGGGATGATGGTCCTGCTTCTCCGCGACCAGGGCGACGCGCGCCATAAATCCCCATGCCTCGCTGAAATTGCGGAATTTGAACTTTCGCGCGATGGCGAGGCCATCCTCCCGCAATGTCCACTCCGACAGCTCCGCGAGCACCTGCTCTACTTCATCCGCCGACAATCGTTCCACAGCCATCACACATCTCCTCCGCTTGTCGCGCCGCGCAGTCTGCCCTAACGCAGCTTCCCATGGAAGCGTGCCGCCTTACAGCGACGGATCTGGCCTGCCGCCGCGGCGAGCGGTTGCTGTTCAGCGGCCTTGCGCTCGATCTTGCGCCGGGACAGGCGCTACAAGTCGCAGGCCCCAACGGCACGGGCAAGTCGAGCCTCATCCGCATCCTCGCCGGACTGCTACGCCCATTCGCAGGCACCGTCACCCGCGAGGGCATGATCGGCCTGCTCGACGAGCGCCCCGCCCTCGACGAACACCAGCCGCTCGGCCAGGCGCTCGCCTTCTGGCACGCACTCGATGGCGGCGGCTATCTCGGCTTCGAAAGCACCGTCGATAGCCTCGGCCTTGCCGACCTCACCGACGTACCCGTCCGCTACCTCTCCACCGGCCAGAGAAAGCGCGCTGCCCTCGCCCGGCTCATCGGGCAACAGGCGCCGATCTGGCTGCTCGACGAACCGCTCAACGGGCTCGATACTGACGCCGTCCGCATGTGCGAGGCGTTGGTCGCGACACATTGCGGGCTTGGCGGCATTGCCCTGATCGCCAGCCACCAGAGCTTCAATCTCGACGGCCTCAAGACCATGGCGTTGGCGGAGTTCACGCCGTGAAGCTCCTCGCCGCCCTGCTCTGGCGCGATCTCGCGCGCTTCCTGCCCGGCACGCGCGGCGGCGGTACCATGCTGCCGCTGCTGTTCTTCCTCGCCGTGGCCATGCTCTATCCCTTTGCCGTGGGCCCCAACCCCACGTTGCTGGCCGGAACCGGCGGCGGAGTGATCTGGGTCGCCGCATTGCTCGCCGCGATCCTCCCGCTCGACCGGCTGCTCGCGCCCGATCTTGAACAAGGCTTCTTCGACCAATGGGCGCTGCGCGGCGTGGCGGAGGAGATGGTCATCGCCATCCGCATGGTCGCGCACTGGCTCAGCTTCGGCCCCTTCCTCATGCTCGCCGCCATTCCCGCCAGCGCGCTGGTGGGGATCGACGGGGCGACGTTGCACTTGGTCGAACTGGGCCTGCTGGCGGGCACCCCCGGGCTCGCCGCCATCGGCATGATCATCGCCGCGGTCACCGTGGGCCTGCGCGGCGGAGGGGCGGCGCTCTCCGGCCTGCTGGTCATCCCGCTCGCCGTGCCGCTGCTGATCTTCGGCGCAGGCTCGCTCTCGACCGGAGGCGAAGGCGGCCTCGCGCTGACCGCCGCGATCAGCCTGCTGCTGGTGGCCCTCGCCCCCTTCGCCGGTGGTGCGGCAATAAGAGCCGCGCGCGAGGGCTAGAAGTCAGGAACAGGCCCCGGCTGCAAGCGCAAGCCAGAGCCCTCCTTCATCAGTTGACGGTGATCGTTCCCGTCATGCCCAGATCGGCGTGGCCGGGCTTGCCGCAAAGGATATCATAGCTGCCCGCAGCGGGGACGAGGTGAATCGTCACGGTCGTTTCCGGGGCAACGTCGACCGCACCGTCCATAACCTTGCCGGCATCTTCCGGCGCGATCTCGGCAGCGGCAAAGAATTCGGCAGCCGTGAAGTCATGCGGGAAACCGACATTGGTGAATTCCAGCGTATAGGACTTGCCTGCTTCGAGCTGGAGGTCCTGCGGCCCGAAAGAGAAATTGTCGAGCGTGATCGCGATGGTCTCTGCATCGGCGGCGTCTTCCGACGCGAGATGGTGTTCCGCAAGGGCGCTGGTTGCGCCACCGGCGGCGAGCAACAGTGCGGAACTGGCAGTGATGGCAATACGACGGAACATGCGGCATCCTTTCTATCATCGCCAACCGCGACAATGCGGCGCTGGCGGTAGCAATTTCCTTTGGCTACAACCGTATGCATAGAGCATCGCGAGCGGCAGAGCGCAAGATGCGAGGTGGATAGGATCGTGCGGCGCGGCCCCGGATTTTTCACATTTAACACGGTCCAAAAGCAAAAAAGGCCTTCCTGTCCGTGAAGGGGAAACTTCTCTGATTCAAATAGGCGATTTTGTTCTGATCATTCGACCCGCGATGAAGGGTTGCAGGAGTGTAGGAAAGGGGTTTGCAGGCGAACGCACTATCTGCCGAATGCAGTCAACTGCGAACGTCCGCTAACGACCCAATTGCGGACGTTGACAATCTGTCATGACGGGCCTAGGCGCCTCCGCATGCACCAGAAGCAATACAGCTATTACTCCAGTTATTCATCGCGTTAAGTTGCGAGGGTAACACGCGCCCTCGTTCTGGAGGGTAGCGCACAGGGTGCAAACAAGTCTTGAAAACTTGGCTAGTCTCGAAGAGCTAAAGGTTCGATTCCTTTACCCTCCGCCAAAATTTGGAATGTGAACTGGCCTTGGGGTCAGACCTCCTTGCTAAGGAGTGGGAACCGAGAGGTTTGGGGTTCGAGTCCTCCGCATTCCGCCAAGGGAAGGTAAAGCGGTTCGGATACCGCAGTCAGACTGTAAATCTGATCCCGATATCGGGGCGAGGTTCGAGTCCTCACCTTCCCACCATTACAAACGTCCGCTTTCCACCCAGTTGCGGACTTTCGGGCGCGAGATTCGAGCATTGGTGGGCGCCATGGTAAGATGGCATGAAAACAGAAGGGGAAGTTGATATGAAAAAGCTTTTGGTGCTCGCTGGAGTGGCTGCACTGGCCGGTTGCAGTCAGTCTGAGGAACCCACCACGGAAGATCCGGTAGCAATGGACCAACTGACGGCTACCGGCGCCTTCGTCCTTGAATACGCTGATGGAAGTAGCAGTCTGCTCTTCTCCGGCGAAGATGGTGAGCAGATCTACACTGACGAAATGGGTCTGACCGGAACCTGGGAGGTTACCGAGGAAGGTTCTTGCATTGATGCAGATGGTGAAGGCGGAGAAGATGGCTTTTGCGTCACACTTGGAGAAGTCGCCGAAGATGGCACCTTTGTTGTGACTTATGACAATGGTTGGGGGCCAGCTACTGTGCGCCCTCTCACGCGAGACCTTACACCCGGCGAGACGCCTGTTGTTGAAACCGGAGCCTACGAAGGCACCCGTGAAGACGGTACCAAATGGCTAAATGCGCTAACCCCGGACGGCGCAATCTATCGTGGCGATGTTGCGGGAACGGGTTCCTGGGAAGTGGTCGACGGTCAGAGGTGTGGAACGCCAGATGATCCCGAAATGCAAGGCGGATGCGCTTCTGTCGCAGATGTATCAGAAGACGGTAACTCTTGGACGGCAGTCCCCGATGAAGGCGAGCCTTTTACGGTCACTCGGGTTCTTTAAGTCTACCCAGACCCGGTAACGGCTCACACAGGAGAAAGGGGCGGTCCACACAGCGGCCGCCCCTTTTTTGTTTCTGGAGCAAACGTCCGCTTCCACCCAAAAGCGGACATTGTGCAATCTCAGAGGTCGCCCAATTCGTTGATAGCTAACCTGTAGCTAAGGCTCGGTCTGCCCTATAGCATAAACGATGCTTGCGCTTGCCGATCTCTTCCCCGATGCCCTCCCCTCGGATACCGCCGCCACCGGCGCCTATCTCCTCACCATCACCCTAAGCACCCCGCTCTCCGGCAGCTTCGCCCGCACGCCGTTCACCCTCGCCCCCGGCACCTATGCCTATTGCGGCAGCGCCAATGGTCCGGGCGGGATTGCGGCGCGGGTCTCGCGGCATTTGCGGCGCGCAAAGAAACCGCATTGGCATGTCGACCAGCTGACCATGGCGGCGGCTCAGATCAGCGCAATGGGCTTTCCCGGCGGCAGCGAATGTGCGCTGGTGGAGCGGCTGGTCGCGGCGGGTGCGACGTTTCCGCTGCCGGGTTTCGGCAGCAGCGATTGCCGGTGCTGTGTTTCGCATTTGCTGGACCTTCGTCATTCCCGTGTAGGCGGGGAGTCGAAGAAATGCATGCACAATCCAGAGAGGTAGGCGCTACCTCGTCCTAGATTCCCGCCTTCGCGGGAATTACGAAGAATGGGAATTCTTTGCCCATGCCCTCCCCCAAGAGAGGGGAGTATTAGATAGGCGGCTGGTAGTCCTCATCCTCCAGCGAGAGGATGTAATTCGCCAGCGCGGCCACCTCGTCCTGTTCGAGGTAGAAATCCATCTCTTCCGGATAGTTGTGCGCATCGCGCAGCCAATTGGTGAGCGAAGCCGCCGTCAGCCCTTCCCGATTGGCGATGGTAGGGAATTCGGGCGCTTGCGGATTGGGCGAAAGGCCAAACCGCTCGATCGAATGGCACCCGCCGCAGGCCGCCTGCGCAAGCGCATGGGTGTCCCCGCCCTGCCGCGCCGCCTCAACGGCTTCACCGCTGCCCGCTGTCTGGCACGCCGCCAGGCCGAGCAGCGCGATGGTAGATACCAGCGCCCTCATCGCTGCGTATCCACCCAGACGTCACGATCGAGCACCCAGCCATCGGCATCGAGTACCCAGATATGCGCGAAGCGTCCGCCGCCAAGCGGGACGCCGCTGTTGCGGTCGAGCACCTGGTAATTGCCGTGGACCAGCATCATTTCGCTATCGACAACGGAATCGGTGACATTGAGCACAGTGATCGGGTTGAAGCGGCTCATATCCGCCGCCCAGTAATCGCGGATCGATTCGCGGCCGATGAAGCGCCCCTCCGCGTGGATGTAGAGCTCGGCATTGTCGGCATAGAGTTCTGCCAGCGCGGGCACGTCCGCCCCGTTATAGGCAGCCGTCCAGCGGTTCGCGAGGGTCTGCACCTCGGGCGGGGCTTCCTGCGCACTTGCCGACAAGGACAGGGCAGCACCGGCAAGCGCGGCAGCGGTAGCAAATTTACGAAAAATCATGGCGATCCTCCCATAATGGCCATGCCATCTTGCGGGGACCGTGACCAGTTCACATTGACGCCAATCAATAGGGGGGCTGGTGCTGTCCCTTGGGGCTGAGCGTAAAGATCTCGTTCCCGTCCTCGGTAATGCCGATCGAATGTTCGAACTGGGCCGACAGGCTCTTGTCGCGCGCAACCGCGGTCCAGCCGTCATTGAGCATTTTCACATGCGGCTTGCCGAGATTGATCATGGGTTCGATCGTCATGAACATGCCGGGCTTGAGTTCCGGACCTGTGCCAGCACGGGCAGCGTGCACCACTTCGGGCGCATCGTGGAACAGGCGGCCAAGGCCGTGTCCGCAGAATTCGCGCACCACGCCATAGCGATGGGATTCGGCATGTTCCTGGATCGCCGCACCGATATCGCCCAGCCGCGCGCCGGGCTTGGCCTTTTCGATGCCGATCATCAGGCATTCGTAAGTGACGTCCACCAGCTTGCGCGCCTTCAGCGGCACATCGCCGACCATGAACATGCGGCTGGTGTCGCCGTGCCAGCCATCGAGCAGCGGGGTGACGTCAATATTGACGATATCGCCCGACTTGAGCTTCTTGGAACCGGGAATACCGTGGCAGATCACATGGTTGATCGAGGTGCAGCAGCTATGCGTGAAGCCGCGATAGCCGAGCGTGGCAGGCACCGCGCCTGCATCGAGCATCATGCCGCGCACGAAGTCATCCAACTCGCCCGTGGTGACGCCGGGCACGACCTTTTCCGCCAGCGCATCGAGGATTTCGGCAGCAAGACGACCGGCCTTGCGCATGCCCTCATAGCCCTCCGGCCCGTGCAGCTTGATGGTGCCGTCGCGATAGACGGACATGTCATCTGTTACGTGCTGATATTCGAACATGGCGGCCTATGTAGCGATTGTGCCGCCTAATTGCGAGCCGCGAAGGCGGAACGGCGTTCTTCCTTCACCACCTCCAGCATCGCAGGGGTCATATCCAGCGTAAATTCATAGGCCCCTTCGGCATAGGGACCGGCCACATAGGGGCCAATCTTTACGCCGATGCGGTTGAAGATACGACCGTTGGAAGATCCGAGCAGGATCGTCGTTTCATCGAGCGACACGCATTGTTCGAATGGGTTGTCGCTTTCCTCCTCCACCGGTTCACCCCTTCGCTTGGCGCGCTCGCGGTTGAGCATGTCGCACAGCCTCTCGGTCACGACGGCGTCCAGTTCACCTACGGATTCGAACAAGCTCTCCGGCTCCAGCGCGCGGGCTGCGACCTTGTCCCACACCAGCGCGTCGAACCCGTAATTGCCATGCGCTCCGCCGGTATAGTTGGAGATTCTTGCCGAGAGGCTGAGATATTGCGGCGTATCGGCGACCACTTCCCAGATCACCTCGTTGGAATATTTGTTGTAGGGAAAGCCATTGTCCTGTGCATCGTCCCGCGCCTCGGCACTCTGGCTCGCCAATGCAGCGCGCAGGCGGTCAAGCCGGGAATCCAGCAGAATGGCCAATTCGGGAATATCGCCCGCTTCCTTGGGGTAGGAATATTCGAACAGGAAATCGTCGGTTTCCTCCACTACGGCGCGCGCACCCACTGCCCGGGGCGTTTCGACGGTCCCGCTTTCCGTCGCCTCAGGTGAAGCCGATTCTTCAGGCAATTCCGTCTGCTCGCCGCCCTCGCGGCAGGAAACCAGCAGGAGGCCAACAGCCAGGCCCCAATAAACTCTATGCATGACCCTTCGAGTGCCTTTCCAAATGCGCGCCGCGCAGGCATGAGGCGATTATGACGATAAATACTGATCTAATCCAGCCGGATCGTGGGCAGGATGCCATTTCCATCCATCTCGTCGCCAAGGACGGCTTTGAAGACTTCGCCAAGGGCCTGAGCGGGCCGCAGCGCACATCGCTGGCCGCGCAGAAGTTTACAGGGGCCCGTTTCCAGATCGCGATCGTGTCCGACGGTGAAGGTTGGTTTGCCGTGGGCGGCGTGAGCGATCTCGAATCCCTCGATAGCTGGTGCCTCGCCAAGCTGGCAGAGAGCCTGCCCGCCGGAACCTATCGCCTGGCCGCTGGCGAACCCGGCGCGGCGCTGCACGGCTGGCAGACCGCGCAATATGTCTTCGATCGCTACAAGAAGGATGAGGATGCCGAAGGGCCGCGCATCCTGCTCACCAGCGAGCCTGGGCGGATCGATGCCGCCGTGGCCGAGGCACAGGCGGTTTCCCTCGTGCAGGACATGGTCAATACGCCCGCCGAAGACATGGGGCCCGAAGCGATCGAGGCCGAGGCAAAGAAACTGGCCAAGGCGCATGGCGCCAAACTGGACGTTGTGCGCGGAGATGCGCTGGCGACAGGCTTTCCCATGGTTTATGCCGTGGGCCGCGCCGCCGCGCGCGAACATGCGCCGCGGCTGATCGAGCTCAACTGGGGCGACGACAAGCACCCGCGCGTCGCCATCGTCGGCAAGGGCGTGGCTTTCGATACGGGTGGACTCGATATCAAGCCGGCGGCGGGCATGCTGCTAATGAAGAAGGATATGGGCGGTGCGGCACATGCGCTGGCGCTGGCCCAGCTGATTATGCAGAGCGGGCTCAAACTTCGCTTGCATTGCCTTGTCCCTGCGGTCGAGAATGCCATTGCCGGCAATGCCTTCCGCCCCGGCGACGTGCTGTCCAGCCGCAAGGGGCTGACGGTCGAGATCGGCAATACCGATGCTGAAGGGCGGCTGATCCTGGGCGATGCCTTGGCCTATGCCAGCGAACACGAGCCCGAACTGGTGATCGATTTCGCCACGCTGACAGGCGCGGCCCGCGTGGCTGTCGGCCCCGACCTGCCCGCCCTCTTCACCAGGCGGGACGAAACCGCGGAAGAGCTGATCGAAGCGGGCAAGGCCAATGACGACGAACCCTGGCGCCTGCCTCTCCATGCCCCTTATAGCGAGTGGCTGAAGTCCGACATTGCCGATCTCAACAACACTCACACCAACTCCTATGCCGGGGCGAGCGTTGCCGCTTCATTCCTTGACCGCTTCGTTGGTGACGATGTGGAATGGGCGCATTTCGATACCTTTGCGTGGCGCCCATTTGCCAAACCCGGCCGCCCCAAGGGCGGGGCGGCATTGGGGCTTAGGGCGGCCTTCCACCTGCTCAAGAAGCGTTTCGGATAAGGATAGAGGCGGCGCCACGCTTGCCCCACGGCGCGCCCGCGTCTAATCGCCGCCGGATGAATCACGAAGGTTCCCATATGGCCTCTGACGAGGCGGGCGAGGACGTCGGCATTTCCACCCATGCCCAGGGTCCCTTTGTCCTGTCCGGTCCGGTCGGCAAGCCCGATGAAACGCGCGTCCCCCTGCGCGGCGACCTGGCGCATATCGGCCTCGCAGGAAAGTACTTCGTGCCGCATTACGCGGTGCCGCAACCGCGCACTATCATGCCGGGTGGAGCCGCAATGCTCGCCACACCTGACGAAGAAGCGCCGGAAATCTGCACGCTGATGGAAGGCGACAGCTTCGAACTGCTCGATATCACCGGCAGCTGGGCCTGGGGTTGCCTCTCGCTCGATGGCCCCGTGGGCTATATCCATGTCGACAGGATGGAGCCCGTTTCGAAATGACGCATAGCATCTTCATCGATGGCGGAGCCGGCACAACCGGTCTCGAAATTGTCGATCGGTTGTCGGGGCGGCCCGAATTCACATTGATCAAGCTGGACGATGCCCGGCGCAAGGATCCGGCGGCTCGGCGCGAAGCGCTGAACGAAGCGGATTTCGCCATTCTTTGCCTGCCCGATGATGCCGCAAAAGAAGCGGTTGCCATGATCGATAAGGCCAGCGAGACGAGGGTTATCGATGCCTCGACAGCGCATCGGGTGGCCCCCGGATGGGTCTATGGCTTCCCCGAAGTGATCGGCCACGAGGCTGTGGCCACGGCCATGCGCGTCTCCAACCCGGGATGCTATTCCACCGGCTTTATTGCGCTGGTGGCGCCGCTGGTGCGTGCCGGATTGCTGCCGGCCGACTGGCCCTATTGCTGCAATGCCGTGTCGGGATATTCGGGTGGCGGCAAGGCGTTGATCGCGCGTTTTGAGGAAGATCGCGACATCGCATGGCGCGGCTATGCACTGGCGCTGGGGCACAAGCATGTCCCCGAAATGCAAGAGCGGTGCGGCCTAACGCACGCGCCGGTCTTTACACCTGCCGTGATCCCTGCCCATCGCGGCATGGTGGTGGAAGTTCCACTGCCACTGGCAGCCATGAGCGGTGCTGGAACACCCGAAGCCATGCGTGAATGGCTAGCCAATTTCTATTCCTCCAGCCCGGTGGTCCATGTGGTGGATGCACCCGACAGCGGGGAGCTTGTTCTGCGCTCGACGGCTGAACCTTCCGACCGGCTCGACCTGATGGTCCTGCCCAATGCCGATGGCACGCAAGTGCGGCTTGTTGCCGTGCTGGACAACCTCGGCAAAGGGGCCAGCGGCGCGGCGGTGCAATCGCTCAACCTGATGGCGGGTTGCGCCGAAACGGCAGGGCTGCAGCTCTAGGCGCAGAGTGCTGCCCAAATTTTGGGCACAGTATTGCCTGAATATCATGCAAAACCTTGCTTGCTGGCGCGAAATTGCGCCTCCCGTGACGCATGAAAATGATCTTACCCCCGTGATTCCGCCCTTTCGAAAAGCTGCGTGATTGTTTACCCCCTTGCGCCGAGCCTTGGCATGATTCTTGAAACAGATTCTTCGAAGAGAATATTTCAAGTTCTGGCCCGGGTTGGGGAAGGAAACCCGGCACGATGTCGGGCCAGACAAGCGGGTATGACGTGAAAAAAATCGAAGCCATCATCAAGCCGTTCAAGCTGGACGAAGTGAAGGAAGCCCTGCACGAAGTGGGCGTATCGGGCATTACCGTGACAGAGGCGAAGGGCTTTGGCCGCCAGAAGGGCCATACCGAGCTTTATCGTGGCGCGGAATATGTGGTCGACTTCCTGCCCAAGGTTAAGCTCGAAATCGTCGTTCCCGACAATATGGCCGAAAGCGTGGTGGAAGCCATCGCCGGCGCCGCCAAGACCGGTCGCATCGGTGACGGCAAGATCTTTGTTTCCGACATCCAGAGCGCGTTGCGCATCCGCACGGGCGAGCAGGACGATTCCGCCATCTAACCAGTTTTCAATTCATCAGTTCGAGCCGGGACCGTCCGGCCAAATGCCAACCAAAGAAGATCATCCGATCAAGGAAGGAAAAAACATGCCGAGTGCATCCGATATCGCGAAACGGATCAAGGACGAAGAAATCGAATGGGTCGATGTTCGCTTCACTGACCCCAAGGGCAAGTGGCAGCACCTTTCCATGTGCGCCAGCGTCGTCGACGAAGACATGCTTGAAGAAGGCATGATGTTCGACGGCTCTTCGATCGAAGGCTGGAAGGCCATCAACGAATCCGACATGATCCTTAAGCCTGACCTGGACTCGGTCTTTGTCGATCCCTTCAGCGCCACGCCGATGATGGTCATCAACTGCGACATCGTCGAGCCGTCCAATGGCGAGCTCTACGGTCGTGACCCGCGTTCGACTGCCAAGCGTGCCGAAGCCTATCTCAAGTCCACCGGCATCGGTGACACCGTCTATGTCGGCCCGGAACCCGAATTCTTCATGTTCGACGATGTTCGTTTCGAAGACGGCTATGCCGGTTCGGGCTTCGCCATCGACGATATCGAACTGCCGACCAACACCGGCAAGGAATATGAAGCCGGCAACCTCGGCCATCGTCCGCGTGCAAAGGGCGGCTATTTCCCCGTCGCTCCGGTCGACAGCTGCATGGATATCCGTGGCGAAATGGTCGCCACGATGATGGAAATGGGCCTGCCGATGGACAAGCACCATCACGAAGTGGCCGCTGCACAGCACGAGCTGGGCATTACCTTCGGCACGCTGGTGCAGACCGCGGACCACGTACAGGTCTACAAGTATGTCGTGCAGCAGGTCGCCCACGCCTATGGCAAGTCGGCAACCTTCATGCCCAAGCCGATCCGCATGGATAACGGTTCGGGCATGCATACCCACATGTCGATCTGGAAGGACGGCAAGCCGACCTTCGCGGGCAATGGCTATGCCGGCCTGTCGGAAACCTGCCTCCACTACATCGGCGGTGTGATCAAGCACGCCAAGGCATGTAACGCTTTCACCAACGGGACGACCAACTCCTACAAGCGTCTGGTTCCGGGCTTCGAAGCTCCCGTGCTGCTGGCCTATTCGGCTCGCAACCGTTCGGCTTCCTGCCGTATTCCTTACGGTGCCGGTGAAAAGGCCAAGCGCGTCGAGTTCCGCTTCCCCGATGCCCTCGCCAACCCCTATCTCGCCTTCTCGGCGCTGCTGATGGCTGGCCTCGACGGTATCGAGAACAAGATCGATCCCGGCGAAGCCATGGACAAGAACCTCTACGATCTTCCGCCGGAAGAGCTTGCAGACGTTCCGACCGTTTGCGGCAGCTTGCGCGAAGCTCTGGAATCGCTGGAAGCCGATCACGAGTTCCTCTTGAAGGGCGGCGTGTTCACCAAGGACCAGATCGACGCCTATGCCGAACTCAAGTGGGAGGAGGTCTATCGCACCGAGCAGACCCCTGCCCCGGTCGAATACGACATGTATTACAGCTCGTAAGAGCACTTGGCCCAAGGCCTATGAAAAAAGGGGCGTCCGGGAAACCGGGCGCCTTTTTTTCGTGCTTTCCTACAGGCCGCCCTTCTTCCTAGCCCGGTCGGCAACGCCGCAACGCATGGAGCAGCTTGATGAAAACCATCTCCTTGAAGCGCATGATCGATCGCTTGCTCGATACCGCCCCCCTTCTGGCTAGCGGGAAGGGCAGCGCGGGACGGGAGGCATTTTTGTCTTTGGACCGTGTTAAATGTGTAAACCCGGCACTGCCGCGACCCACGACAATCGGGCTGGAAGGCCGCAACCTGATCAAGCAATTCGAAGGCTGCGCGAAGAAACGTCCCGATGGCATGGTGGAGGCCTATCCCGATTCCGCCACGGGCGGCGATCCCTGGACAATCGGCTGGGGCGCGACCGGGCCGGATATCGGTCCCGGCACCGTTTGGACGCAGGCGCAATGCGACAAGCGGCTGGAGCGCGATCTTACACGCTATGCAAAAGAGGTCGCGCAAGCCATTGGCGATGCCCCAACCACGCCCAACCAGCTCGATGCCATGGTCAGCTTTCATTACAACACCGGCGCAATCGGCCGGGCCACCCTCACCCGCAAACACGTCGCCGGTGACTATGCCGGAGCTGCGCGCGAGTTCGATCGCTGGGTCTATGCCGGGGGTCGGGTGATGAAGGGGCTGGTACGACGGAGGGCGGCAGAAGCCGCGCTCTATCGCCAGGCCTAGGCCAGCTTGTACCGCTCTTGCGCGCCGGGCATGCCGTCCTTGGTGCCACCTTCGACCGCCTCGGCGGCCTCGGTCTCAGGCGCGGTAACAGCGGCGATGTGGCTCGCCTGTTCGTCCTCGCTCATGCGGCTCCAGCCTTCGGGGCCGAGCTTTTCCAGCGGACGGTAGCGCACCTTGTACTGCATGCGCTGCGAGCCATCGACCCAATAGCCCAGATAGACATAGGGCAGGCCGGCCTCTGCCGTGCGGCGAATATGATCAAGGATTACATAGTTCCCCAGACCGGCACGGTCGGAGCAATCGGGATCGTAGAAGCTGTAGATCATCGACAAGCCGTCAGCCTGGCGGTCGGTGAGGCAAGCTGCCACAAGTCGGCCCGGACTGCCATCGACAGTGGGCTCGCGATATTCGATTACAAAGCTGGAGACTGCAGTGTGCTCAACCATGTCGGCGTAATCCACCTCATCCATGGCGGCCATACCACCACCGGGATGACGACTGGCGAGATATTTCTGCAGCAACTCATATTGCTCGGTGGTTGCCCATGCACGGCACTCGGTGACGATCAGGTCGTCATTGCGGCGCAGGCTCTTGCGCTGCGATGAGGAGGGCTTGAATTCCTCCGCTACGACTCGAACCGAGATACAGGCGCGGCAATCAACGCAAGAGGGGCGATAGGCAACGGTCTGGCTGCGGCGGAACCCAATGCGGCTGAGCGCGTCGTTCAACTGCTCGGCATGCGGACCCTTCAGCTCAGTAAAGACCTTCCGCTCCGTCTTGCCCGGCAGGTAAGGGCACGGTGCAGGCGCTGTTACAAAAAAGCGCGGGAATCTGACCGGAGCCGTCACGTTTTCGCCTTCCTCTCTGCTCTGTTCTGACCCAATTTGCGACTCCCTCCTCATAGACGGAGGGAATCACCCATTGATACAATCTTAACCATAAATTGCGGCAAGCGCAGGGTTAATTTGCACATTTGCGACAAGTCGCAGGGCAAAACGCCCCGAAACGGGTCACTTCAGAGGTGCAATTCGCAAGGATTTACCGATCAGGAACTGCGATTGAAGCGCGATCCGACATTGCCCTGAAGGGTTATGACATCGAAACGATAGCCCGCTTCCTCAAGTGCCTGCAGCAGCTTGTCGCGCGCTTTGAGGTCGCGCACCTCATATTCGATATCGGTACGGATATTCTTTGCCGACAGGTTACCAAACACGCGTTGGTGGGTGACTTCGATGATATTGGCATTGTGATCGGTGAATATCTGCGCGATGCGCGAAAGCGCGCCGGCGCGATCATCTAGCAATACGCTGACGCGCCCGATCCGCCCGCTGCGCACAAGGTTGCGCAGGATCACATTGGCCAGGAACCGCTGTTCGATATTGCCGCCGGTCAGGATGATCCCGATCTTCTTGCCGCGGAATTCGGCGCGCTTGTCGCCATTACTCTTTGGCAGCAACGTAGCGAGGCCGGTTGCGCCTGCCCCTTCGACGACGGTCTTCTCGATATCGAGCAGAAGCGAGATCGCCTCCTCGATCGCCGATTCCTTCACCACGCGCATGTCATCGACCAGGTCCATGATGACCTGGCGGGTGAAAGCGCCCGGTTCCTTCACCGCAATGCCTTCCGCCAGCGTTGGACCGCCCTGCGGCAGGTCGCGCCCGGTGAAGAGATTGTAGAAGGCGGGAAACTCGGCCGTCTGTACGCCCATGATCTTGATCTTGGGGTTGATCGCCTTGGCTGCCGTGGCAACGCCCGAAATCAGGCCGCCACCGCCCACAGGGACGATGATCGCCTCCAGGTCGGGCACATCTTCCAGCATTTCCAGCGCCACCGTGCCCTGCCCCGCGGCAACATTCGGATCATCGAAGGGATGGACGAAGGTCTGTCCCATCTGCTTTTCCATGCTGCGGGCGTAGGCATAAGCCTCGTCAAAAGTCTCGCCCTCGAGCACCACATTGCCGCCAACGCTTTCGGTCATCATCACCTTCACCGTGGGCGTACTGCGCGGCATGACGATAGTAACCGGAATGCCCAGGCGCGTACCGTGATAAGAGAGGCCCTGGCTGTGATTGCCG
>ENA-ORCV01000376-ORCV01000376.1-marine-metagenome-genome-assembly--contig:-NODE-376-length-35105-cov-2.865108_pt1 | contig 35105 bp, 31 predicted proteins | sample MGYA00237779_ERZ508509 | MGnify/ENA primary metagenome ERZ508509 (study PRJEB26180, sample SAMN06268772) | marine metagenome | isolation source: Bioluminescent Bay, La Paraguera, Puerto Rico | place... | reverse complement strand
CAAAGGCCGCGGGCGGCAATATTGTTGGCGGCGAGCGCGTGGATGTTGAAGGCAATGAAGGCGCTTACTACTACCGCCCAGCCATTGTCGAAATGCCGGAACAAGCTGGTCCTATGTTTGAAGAAACATTCGCGCCAATTCTTTATGTGGTGAAATACACCGACTTTGATGACGCCATCGACATGCAAAATGCAGTTGGTGCGGGCCTATCATCAATGGTCTTCACCTTGAATGTGCGCGAAGCAGAGCAATTCCTTTCTGCATCAGGCTCAGATTGCGGCATCGCCAACGTTAATATCGGCACATCAGGCGCTGAAATTGGCGGCGCGTTTGGCGGCGAAAAAGAAACGGGCGGCGGTCGCGAATCTGGTTCTGACGCTTGGAAGGCCTATATGCGTCGTGCCACCAACACCGTGAACTATGGTACGGAATTGCCATTGGCCCAAGGTGTATCTTTTGATATATAAGGGCGTTTCTTTCGATATCTAATATCCGAACTTGATTGAATGGGCGCGCCATGCGCGCGCCTTTTCCTCCCTTCGCCAACCAATAGTCTTTTGCGAGCTTTTTATGACCGCGCCTTCTTCTTCAGCTTCCACATTCCGCCGCGCTGACCGGATTGCAAATATTTCGGTTTCTGAAATCATCAAAATTTCAACCCGCGCACGAGAATTAAAGGCAGAAGGCAAGCCCGTCATTATTTTGGGTGCTGGCGAGCCAGATTTTGACACGCCGGACTTTGTTAAAGACGCGGCGCATAAAGCCATTGATGCGGGCCAGACCAAATATACCCCGCTCGACGGTACGCCCGAGATGAAAAAGGCCGTGTGTCGCAAACTGGCACGCGGCAATGGCCTCAAATATGAACCGAGCAACATCACCGTTTCTGCTGGCGCGAAGCAGGTTTTGTATAACGCCTTTATGGCGACGCTAAATCCCGGCGATGAGGTGGTGATCCCAACCCCATATTGGACGACCTATTCCGACATTATCCGCATTTGCGGTGGCGTGCCGGTTCTGGTGCAATGCCCAGGTGAAAACGGGTTCAAATTGCAGCCTGAACAGCTTGAAAATGCAATCACCGACAAAACCCGCTGGTTGTTGCTCAATTCACCAAGCAACCCATCAGGCGCGGCATACAATGCGAAGGAACTGCAGGCGATTGCTGATGTGTTGCTCAACCACCCAAATGTGTGGTTGATGAGCGACGATATCTATGAGCACATCACCTATGACGATTTTCAGTTCGTCACGCCGGTACAGGTCGAGCCGCGCCTCAAAGATCGCGCCTTGATCATCAATGGCGTCTCCAAATCTCACGCCATGACAGGTTGGCGTTTGGGCTTTGGCGCTGGCCCACAAGAGCTGATCCGCGCGATGGCTGTCATCCAAAGTCAAGCCACATCTTGCCCATCATCGATTTCACAAGCCGCCGCCATCGAAGCGTTGGATGGCGATGAAAGCTTCCTCGCGACACGCGCCGCGTCCTTCCAGGAGCGTCGCGATTTGGTCGTGGCCGGTTTGAATCAAATTGATGGCGTACACTGCCGCACGCCAGAAGGCGCATTTTACACCTTCTCGTCATGCGAAGGATTGATCGGCAAAACAACGCCCCAAGGCCAAGTGATTGAGACCGATAGCGACTTTTGCCGCTACATTCTTGAAACGGCCCATGTGGCGATTGTCCCCGGTTCTGCCTTTGGCCTTTCGCCCTACTTCCGTATTTCTTATGCCGCCGCAAAATCCGAATTGGAAGAAGCCATTGCCCGCATTCAAAAGGTGTGCGCTGCGTTGGTTTGAAGCGAAGAGTAAAGTCGCCATTTCGTTTTTGATATTTACATCGGCAATAGAAAAGATCATCTTGCACTGATCTTGCTGCGCCCGAGGGCTGAATAGCTCATAAACGCAGCAACAATATTTGTTGTTGAGACATAAATGCGCGCAAAATTTGCGGTTCCCGGGGCACACAGACCGGCCCTATGACAAAAAACAAAAGCTTTGAAATTGGCGGCCAAACCATTGCGCCAGGCACCAGAAAAACCGTTGATATTCCGGTAAGCGTGTTGTCCGATCACACACCGATTTCCATGTCGGTGCATGTGGTCAATGGCAAAACACCTGGCCCCGCTATGTTCGTCAGTGGTGGCATTCATGGTGATGAAGTAATCGGCGTTGAAATCATCCGCCGTGTTCTCGCATCCCCTTCGCTTCGCAGCCTCAAAGGCACATTGTTGGCGGTACCGATTGTCAATGCTTTTGGCCTTATCAACCATTCCCGCTATCTGCCCGACCGGCGTGATCTCAACCGTTGCTTTCCAGGTAGCGATTCTGGATCACTAGCGGGTCGATTGGCCAACCGATTTTTGTCAGACGTGGTGGCGCGGGCCGATTTCGGCATCGATTTGCACTCCGCCGCCATACATCGCACCAACTATCCGCAAGTGCGGATTTCGCCGGGTGACGATGAAATGCTCCACCTCGCAGAAATTTTCGGCGCACCTGTCATCATGAAATCGGATTTGCGCGAGGGGTCTTTGCGCCAAGCGGCATATCGATTGGGGAAACCTGTTTTGTTGTTTGAAGGCGGTGAGGGCCTGCGCTTTGACGAATTTGCCATTCGCGCTGGCGTCGCGGGTGTTTTGCGGGTGATGAACCACAAAGGCATGATCTCCAAACGCGGTGTTGCCAAACCAAAAGGCGCCCCCCAGTTTTGCGCCTCGAGCAAGTGGGTCCGGGCTCCGATGGGAGGCCTGTTACGGGTCTATAAATCGGATGGCAGTTTTGTCAGAAAAGGCGATCTTCTCGCCGCAGTCTCCGATCCATTCGGCGAACAAGAAATGGAAGTGCTTGCACCATTTTCCGGCATCATTGTGGGTCGCGCTGTTATGCCCATCGTCAATGAAGGTGACGCCCTTTTTCACATCGGGCGCGTGAAATCGATGGTGGAAGCCGAAGGCGCTGTGGAAGATCTCGAACATCAATTGGGCGATGACCCGATGTTTGATGAAGATGAGATTATTTAGACACCGATTTATCCGCGGACGCATCCCAATCCCCCACGTCACCCTCGGACTTGATCCGAGGGCACATGATAAGATGGCAAATTTGCAAAAGTTCAATAGCTTCAAGCGATAGCATCAACCCGAACGGCAACATGGATGCTCGGGTCGAGCCCGAACATGACCAAAGAGAGTGGGTCAATCTTCGCAAACTTATCCCCGCTCTCCAGCAGTGCCGTAAACTACCCGTAGCTTTCTTGAAGACCTCGCGGACAATGGACGCGTTGTTGGGGTCGTGAAGTGGTTTTGTTGCCTCACTGTGACGTGGCTCTCGCTTGCGCTGCGCAGGTGTTGGGCACCAATTGGCGGGGGTGCCGGGGTAGGTCCAAAGGACCGACGGCGGCATCAAAAAGAAGCCGGGGGTGCCGGGGTAGGTCCGAAGGACCGACGGCGGCATAAAAAGACCAAACACAAAGAAAGCCGGGTCAATTGAAACATGGGTCGCTGTGTTTCGCTTCGGTTATAAATCGTCCAGTCCGACGCCGAGGACACTTGTAAGCCGTGTGGTGAGCACTGTTTTCTCATCGGTTCCATAGTTGGGACCAACCGAAGGTCAAAGGACCAAACAGTTTCGGTTGCACGCGTGGAAGGGGATAAAAGGGTGAGCACCCCGGGGCGATCTGTTGGTCAAGCAGCTTTTGGCTCAGCGCGAGACATTGGTTTGTCTCTACCTCTTTTTGCGCAACTTTTGAGACGTTCATTGTCTCGCGCTACCGCAAATTCACGAACTCCGCATGGATTGCCATGGCGGGGGTTTTGGTGGTCGGAGCGCTCAATGAACCGCGCCACCTATCCATACCGCACAACCGTCATCCCGGATTTAGTCCGGGATCCAGGCGTGAATGTCTACAAGCCGCAGCAGATAGTGCCTGATGACACTCCGGTCTGGATCCCTGCCTGCGCAGGGATGACGTTAAGGGGTGATTATGACGTGGAGTGCAAAGGAGTAATTCGATGCTGCGCACCGCAATGTCCCTCCCCTTGATGGGGAGGGATTAAGGGTGGGGTGGAGCGATTGGCGCTGGTTGTCCGACGGGTCGGAGCTCCTTGCCAAACGCAATATAAAGCAGAAACGAGAAGACAATCATCACGCCTGTGAACACAAAGACGCCGGTGACATCGCCACGATAAACATCGATATACCCGCCAATCCACGCGTTGCCCGTACCGTGATAAACGGCGGCGAGCAAAACGCTACCGTTCGAACGCAGATGGATCCACGTGTACTGAACTGACCATGCAATGCAGAAAATCGTGTAGCCTGCGATGGCGCTGAACAAACCCGCTTGTTGCGCCCATTCACCTTGCACCGCACCAGGCGTGAAGAAAAGTGGGATATGCCAAAGGCCCCAAGCCAATCCGACGATCAAGCTGGCAACAATCGCATTTTGACGTTTCAGCAGATTGGGGAGCAAATAACCGCGCCAACCAAATTCCTCACCGAACCCCGCAAATATCGTCAGTATGACAAACATAGGGATCAGCGCCGTAAGCGGCGGCAATGTGTCAAAGGCGAACGCGTTACCGGTGATGAAGCCTGTCAGATAGACCGAGATCAGCGATGGAACCGCAAGAACGAACAAGGCAAAAAGCCAAACATGGATAGGGGCTCGCCACTTGAACAGGTCTTTGCCTAGCGCCTTAAAGTTGGTGAACCCACCTTGCGAAAACACAACGACAAACGCTGCGACTGATGGTCCAAGCGCCCCAAGTTGGATAGACCATTCGGGCAGATATCCTGCACCGACCAATGCAATCGGCCCGGCCGACAGCACTACCGCGAGCAAAAAGAATTTGCTGATTTCAACTATTCCAAATTCGCGTTTCATGATCTTGTCCGCCCTTCAAAATGGTGAGGACGGATATGGGGAGGAAAAATGAAGCTACAAGTCTAAGTGCAAAAACTTATCCACGGCCGCCGGTGCGCTGTTACACTCAACGGCAGTTGAAAAAGCTACCGAATAATCTGTGGGCGAACCTTAATGCGTTGCTTTTGGTTTTCCGGCAGATGGCGGTTCAATCGCTTATTGATCAATCCATAAAGCCCAATCACCGCCAAGGTGAGGAGGATGAAATAGAAGCCCAAAATTGGATATGGAATGAATGGGTTGAACGTTTTGTCAGCAAAATAGTTTGCGTAATAAAGCGCGTCGCCGCGTTGTTGCCATGCGGGGAAGCCGGAGAAAAATACCAAGGTGGTGGCATGGAACAGAAAGATCGCTTCATTGGTGTAAGCGGGCCAGGCCAAGCGCAACATGGTCGGCCAAATGATCCGCCGAAAACGCGGCCAGCCGCTCAGTCCATAGGCGTCAGCCGCTTCCACATCGCCCTTAGGTACAGAGCGCAAAGCGCCATAAAAAATCTCGCCCGCATAGGCAGCTGTGTTGAGGAACAAAACAATCGTTGCGCCCAACCACGCTTTGGTCAACCAGCGCGTTTCGGCGGTGATTTCAACGAAGCCAAGATTGATATCAACACCCAGCTTTGGCAGTTGCACAAACAACTCGTAAGCAAGGAAAAACTGAATGAAAAGCGGCGACCCGCGGAACACAAAAACAAACCACTCAGCAGGTTTGCGCGCCCAAGGGTTGCTCGAGTTCTTCGCTACGGCAATCGCGGTGGCGAGGAAAAAACCCGTCGCCAAAGCAATGATGCCGAAATAGATGTTCCACAACATGCCCGAGCCGATCAGCGTGAAATGCTCGCACAAGGTGAAGTCGGTCTTCGGCAAAAGCCGTTTGCCGATGCCGATGGAACGAAGGCCGTAATCGGTGATGGTTTGAAGGCAAGAACTCATGCTGCTGCCTTTCTTTGTTTTTCACCACCAATCGTGGCTTGGCCCTTGTTGAGACGTGCCATGAGCTTTTCGAGCACAATTTCGCTGACCTTCGTCAAAGCGAGATAAAACACAAGGAGCCCAAGGAAATAGTAAAGCCGCCAATCCGGGTGCGGATAGGAGAAAACTTGGGTTTTAGACCCGCCCAACTCGCGCGCCCAATAAACGATGTCTTCAACCCCCAGAAGGAATAAAAGCGGCGTCGCTTTAATCAAAATCATCCAAAGGTTCGAGAGACCGGGTAGAGCGTAGACCCACATTTGCGGGACAAGAATGCGCCAAAATGTTTGGCGTCGGGACATGCCATAGGCTTCAGCTGTTTCTAACTGGCCGCGCGGAACCGCGCGCATGCCGCCATACAAAACGTTGGCTGCAAAAGCGCCAAAAACAATCGCGAAGGTAAGAACAGCGATCGAAAAACCATAGGTTTCGTGCACCCATTGTGGGGACGAGGAAAGCGGCAATTTCGCCGCAGCACACACGACAAAGTCATTGCCTTGGCGGACAGGTTCCGTCCAATCCGGGCAAAGCACCTTGTGGCGCAAATACTCAAATGCCTGATCTAAGGCGATAACAAAGAAAAGGAAAAATGCAATGTCAGGAATGCCGCGCACAATCGCGGTATAGCCCTTACCAAACCAGCGCAAAGGCGCAACGGTCGAACGTGCTGCAGTAGCGCCGCCGAAGCCAAACAAAAGGGCAACGGGCGCGGTAATCGCCAGCAACAGCATCACGGTGCCGAAGGACGAATAAAAAGCCATATGCTTTCCAGTAGTCAAATAGCAAGTCAGCCATTGAATACCTTCAAGCGTTTTGGGTTCTGCGCAGTAGGAAAACATGCAAATTCGCTTTATTTAAAAAATCGGGGCGCAACTTTGTGCGCCCCAATCCATAATCAGTTCAATCGCTTAGAATGTGTAAGCGTCTTCACCGAACCACTTAGTGATCATTGTGTTCAATGTGCCATCGTCTTTCATAGACTGGATCGCTGCATCAAACTTTTCGCGTAGCTCGCCGTCGCTCTCACGAACGCCCATGCCTACGCCACCGCCCAAGAATACTGGCTCGCCAACAACAACAAGTTCGCCGTTTGACTCATCAGCTACAGGACGCAAGAAATCAACGTCAGCCAAAACCGCATCAGCTTCGCCATTTTTCACAGCAGCCAAAGTTTCGTCTGGAGTTGCAAATTCAACCAATGTCGCGCCTGAGTTGGCAACGTAGCCTGATTGAATTGTTGATGTTTGCGCAGCAATTACACCTGAAGTCACATCAACGTCTGCAGAAGCAGCAACGTAAATCGAAGGTGATGGAGGTGTGTAGTTTTGTGTGAAGTCAATCACTTCGTCGCGCTCGTCAGTAATAGACATGCCCGCGATAATTGTGTCGTAGTTGCCAGAAACGAGGTTTGGAATGATTGAATCCCAGTCGTTTACAACCCACTCACAAGTCAGGTTCGCGCGTTTACAAAGCTCGTCACCAAGCTCACGCTCAAAACCGTCAACTTCACCAGCGTCGTTTACGAAGTTATATGGAGGGTATGCGCCCTCTGTACCCATACGCACGACGTCTGCTGACATCGCGAATGTTGTGCTCATCGCCAACGCAGCGACTGAAAGCATCAATTTTTTCATTGTAGTCTCCCTTGAAAGATTTTCAGTTTTATTTGCCCAAGCCCTCTGCCGATTTTACTCGCCAGAGCCAGCGCTTAGGAATTGCTTGAGCCGCTCAGATTTAGGATTGCCAAACAGCTCTTTCGGCGGACCTTGTTCCTCTAATTTACCCTGGTGCAAGAACACCACCAAATCAGAAACATCGGCTGCCAATTTCATGTCGTGGGTCACCAAAAGCATGGTGCGTCCCTCTTTGGCGAGGTCCTTGATGACCTTCACCACTTCTTGTTCAAGTTCTGGATCGAGCGCAGATGTCGGCTCGTCAAAAAGCAACGCTTGCGGTTCCATGGCCAGCGCGCGCGCAATGGCGGCACGCTGTTGCTGCCCACCCGAAAGTTGCGCGGGATATACGTCGCATTTATCACCAATGCCGACCTTGTCCAAAAGCATTCGCGCGCGTTCCTCGACCTCTTCAGGGTCTTGCTTAAGCACTGTCACCGGCGCTTCCATGACATTTTGCAAAATCGTCATGTGCGCCCAAAGGTTGAACTGCTGGAACACCATGGAAAGATTGGTGCGAATAGCGATGATTTGGTCTTTGTCGGCGGGGTGGCGATCAAGGCCTGCACCGCGCCATTTCACTGGCGCGCCATCAAACAAAATCTCACCTTCTTGGCTGTCTTCCAAAAGGTTCGCGCATCGCAAAAGGGTTGATTTGCCCGAACCAGATGACCCGATTAGGCTCACCACGTCACCCTTGTTGGCAACAAGATCAACGCCCTTGAGAACCTCAAGTGCGCCATAGCTTTTATGAAGGTTGCGAATCTCGATGACCGGTGCGGTTGTGTCCGACATATTTACTTTCTTTACTCTTCGGTCAAAAGAGTAGGCACAATTCCAAACCCGATGCAATCCATTTGCATCATTGGTTGGCCCAATTGTGCGGCCTCCCCCAACATTTTTCGCGAAGGATTTGACACAGAACCCATCGAAGCGCAAGCAAACGAATATGTTCGCCATCGTGCAACAATTGTTTGGGTCTGCTTATCTCCTCCATTTGCACTTCAATCGAGTGCGCCCGCTCCTCAACGGACATTTTGGCTTGTCGCCACCGATGCCAGCCGTGGCTGACATCGAAGAATGTGATTATGTCGAAAGGTGAATTGAAAGAAAACTCATAAAAGTGATCAAAATTCACCATTCAATGCGCAATCTGTATATATCGATTGCGCGAAATGAAAAGTTACGCCGCGATTGCTGGCTTCTTGCTGGTATCGAGCGGTGTGCCCAAATAAAGCGCACCAAACCGATTGTCCAAAAACTCATCGAGATTGATTTGTTCCTGACGTACAAAGCCGCTTTGCGGCAGTTTGCCTTGGCGCATCAAGTCCATCGCTGCAGTTACGCCCGCCGCAGTTGTGATTTGGATCGCACTCCAATCACGACCCGCAACTTCCATCGCGTGAGAAACATTCACAAATGAACGCTCTTCAAACTGTCCATCAATCATGCCGGTCGCTGTGCAGAAGACGGTCACTTGGTCTTGGCGCGTGCGAGGTAGGCCATTTTCAAAAATCTCGCACATCAAATCTTGGCGCTTATTCAGCTTCAAATCGTTGAGCAAGATATTCAATATATCACGGTGGCCCGGATAGCGGATAGAACGGTACGAAACATTTTGCGCGCGACCTGCGAGCGTGTCGCAAAGCGTGCCTAAGCCGCCCGATGTGTTGAAGGCTTCAAGATCAACACCGTCTAGGGTGAAATTCTCAAGGTTCTCTAGCGGCGCGACTTCCTTCAACTCGCCATCCACCAAGGCTTCACAAGGGTTACAATACTCATTGACCAAGCCTTCAGTTGACCAAGTGAGGTTGTATTTCAGCGCGTTTGTTGGGTAGCGCGGCAGGGCGCCAACGCGCATCGAAAGGTCTTCAATACTGTCAAATTGCTTGGCCAAATGATAACCCGCAATACCGACGAAACCGGGGGCAAGTCCGCATTGTGGCATGAACGCGCTGTCGGCGTCTTTGGCCAGATCCATCACGAATTTTGTCGATTTTACATCTTCAGTGAGGTCGAAATAGTGCGTGCCGGCCTTCTTTGCAGCCGATGCGATGGCAGGTGTTAGGAAATATGGCGCGGCGCTCAAAACAGCGTTCTTGCCATCAAGGGCGGCAAACAGTTCGGTTTCGTTGGACACATCAACTTTGATGGTCTTCAAGCCAAGCGCTGAAACTTGGTCGAGCATATTTTGGTTGGCATCCGCAATCGTGACATCAAATTCTGCCGCTTCGCTCAAAATTACGCCAACCATGCGACCAATTTTGCCCGCACCTACAATCAAAACATCCCAATTCATATCGTCCCTCATGTTGAATTTGGTCATTGAACAAAATTGTGCCTGACGGACATGTCAGAACATAGGGAGTGAACTGTCGGTTTTCCGTGATAGTGTCGGCCCATGGTCAGATATCCCGACAAAATGACGAAACTCGAAAAGAAAATGATTGATAAATCAGTGAAACATGGAAAGGTTGGTGGCGACAAAATGACGGATAATAGTCGTTTTCGCGGGGAGGCGAATGTGGCACAAAAACCATTGCGTGATGATTTTGACCGGGAGCTGGTGGCGATCCTCAAGTCGAACGCCCGCGCCAAGACGAGCGATATCGCAAAAAAGCTCGGTATAGCGCGCACCACGGTTCACGAGCGCATACAGCGGCTCGAAAAAATCGGCTATATCACCGGCTATACCGTGAAGCTGGCAGAAGAGCCGGGACAGCAAATGGTGGAAGCCTATGTGCTGATTGAAGTGCTGCAGCAACAAAATCGCCAGATAAATGACAAGCTGGCGAGTTTCCCGGAAGTAAAACAAGCTCTCGCCATCAGCGGCGAATTTGACCTGCTTGTTGCAGTAGAAGCGCCGCAGCTTGAAGACATCGATGAAATCATCGACGAAATCGCATTGATCCCAGGGGTGCGGCGCACCCAAAGCTCATTGGTGCTTGGCCGCAAGTTGGACCGGCGCTAATCCGCAAAATTGACGACAAAACCTTCGTCAAAAAAGAACTCTTCCAGATTGTTGCCCGGCCCGCCACGGTCGACCACCACAAAATCGCTTACTTCGCCAAGTGTTGTGAGCACGCCGTGCCAGATGTTCTGACCAATATTGATGCCTTGTCCCGGCTTGGTGAGAAATGCCACTGGCGTTTGCGGGATGTTGTCCCGGTCCTCAGATACGATCACCAAAAACGGGCGCTTGTTCATCGGGATGAAAGCTTGTGACCCAAGCGGGTGCCGCTCCACCATTTTCAGATGAAGTGGCAAATCATAAGGCTTACCGCGAAACACATTGACGAGCGGTCTGGGCTTTTCGCCGCCAAGTTCCACGGTCGCAAGATCGTTAAAGCGTGTGCACATGCCATTATTGATCGGAAAGTTCTCCGCCTTGTTGAGATCAATAACTTCGCCAAAAGGCGCGAACGCTTCTTCGGTCAGCGGCTGAATGTTGATCTGTTCCATCGCTCTAGCCTTTGACCGAAAGCGAAGGGTGGCGATTGACGTCTTTATATAAAAGGTAACGGAACTTGCCCGGTCCGCCTGCATAACAAGCCTGCGGGCAGAAGGCACGCAACCACATAAAGTCGCCTGCTTCAACTTCCACCCAATCAGAATTGAGTTTGTAGACCGCCTTACCTTCCAGCACATAAAGGCCATGTTCCATCACATGGGTCTCTTCAAAAGGAATCACGCCGCCTGGCTCAAAGGTGACAATGTTCACATGCATGTCGTGGCGCATGTCATCTGGCGCAACAAAACGTGTTGTGGCCCAAGCCTCATTTGTGTCCGGCATTGGTATTGGAGCGATGTCGCGTTCGTTGGTGACAAAGGCGTTTGGTATCTCAATCCCGTCAACCGCTTCGTAGCGCTTTCTAATCCAATGGAATGTCGCTGGCGTGCCGCCATTGTTGTGAACAGTCCATGCAACACCGGGTGGAATATAGGCGTAGCCACCTACACCCATATTGTGGGCTGTACCATCAATGGTCACGCTGATTTCACCGCTGACCACAAACAAAACCGCTTGGGCACCTGCGTCCGGCTCGGGGCGATCTGAACCACCTTCTGGTGCAATCTCGACAATATATTGCGAAAATGTCTCGGCAAAACCGGATAAGGGCCGCGCAATAATCCAAGCGCGTGTATTGTTCCAATGCGGCAAATATGAGGTGACGATATCACTCATCACACCTTTGGGGATCACGGCATAGGCGTCAGTAAAAATGGCGCGGCCGGTCATCAGCTGGCTTTGTGGCGGCAAGCCACCTTTCGGCGAGAAATAAGTCTGATCGGTCATTTAAACATGTCCTTTAGCCGAAGTTCCGCAATCCGCTCCACCTGCTTGCAGGCTGTCGCCATCTCGGTGGCACTATCATTGTGAATGCGCGTTTCAAATTGGGCAATGATTTGCGTCTTGGTGTGGTCCTTCACTGCAATAATGAAGGGAAAACCGTGCTTTTGGGTGTAGGCCTCATTAAGCGAAGCGAATTTTTCGCGTTCGTCATCAGTCAGCGCGTCAAGGCCCGCCGACGCTTGCTCTTCAGTTGACTCTGCGGTGAGGCGCTTTGCAGCCGCCAGTTTGCCCGCGAGGTCAGGGTGTGCGCGCAAGACCCCTAAGCGTTCCTCGTCGCTGGCTTTGCGGAACTCCGCCGCCAATAAAGAATGTACGCCAATGGCACTATCATGCGCGGGGCCCATCTCGCGTTCATAGGCGCGTTCGGCAATCCACGGAGAGTGCTCAAAGATACCGCCAAATATTTCGACAAATTGCGGCTTGGTAAGCGTTGACGGGCGATCTGTCATACGTTCAAACGGATGTTCCTTCGTCCAATGTTCCGCGATTTCGATACGCTTGGCGATCCACACATCATCGTGGCTTTTGACGTAATCAATAAAGCGTTTAAGCGAAGCAATGCGCCCGGGTCGTCCTACAAGTCGGCAGTGCAAACCGATATTGAGCATCTTCGGTTCACCTGCTGCGCCCTCAGCGTAAAGGCTGTCGAACGCGTCTTTGAGATAGCAAAAGAATTGGTCGCCCGAATTGAACCCTTGGAAAGCAGCAAAGCGCATATCGTTGGTATCAAGCGTGTATGGGATGATCAGCTGCTGCTTATCCCCTGCATCATACCAATAGGGCAGATCATCGGCATAGCTATCAGAGACATAGGCGAAGTCGCCGATCTGGGTGGCCATCTCGACAGTGTTGCTCGAACAACGGCCTGTGTACCAGCCTTTTGGATAGTCGCCTGTCACCTCGTAATGAAGCTGAATTGCTTCGCGCATATGGGCTTCTTCGTCGGCCCAAGTGAAGTCTTTATACTCAATCCACTTCAAGCCATGTGACGCGATTTCCCAGTTAGCGTCCTTCATGGCAGCGACCTGTTCGGGGGAACGCGCCAACGCGGTGGCGACGCCATAAACGGTGAGAGGGACATCGCTATTGGTGAACAGCTTGTGCAAACGCCAAAACCCAGAACGGGCACCATATTCGTAAATCGATTCCATGTTCCAATGGCGCTGACCCGGCCATTGTTGCGCGCCCACAATTTCAGACAGAAAGGCCTCGGAAGCTTGATCGCCATGAAGCAGACAATTCTCGCCGCCTTCTTCATAATTCAACACAAATTGCACAGCGATCTTGGCATTATTCGGCCAATTGGCTTTCGGCGGCTTTGGGCCGTAGCCAATTAAGTCCCTGTCATAGCGTTCAGATTTTGTCACGTTGCTGCCCGTTATCGTTCGGATTGGCGCAAAATCGCCAAATCACTTATCCTTATTTAAGATGATGCGGGTGCTCGATTTGGTCAATCATGCACATCCAATTTTAGGCAGCTTATATCAAAAGTAAATTTTTGACCATTTGTTAAAAAATCTTGACTTTTGCCTGTAATTTGAAGGACAAAGAAAAGAATTTGGGGGAGGGTGACCGAGAAAATGGCCAGCGGAAAATTAACAACGCACGTCTTGGACCAAGCGCGAGGCTGTCCGGCTTCGGGCATGGTAATCGAGCTTTATGATTTGGAAAGCGATGCGCAAACGCCATTGGCCACCGTTGTGACCAACTCAGATGGACGCTGTGATGCCCCGCTTCTTTCAGATGGAAGGCTAAACATTGGTCGATATGAATTGCGGTTCTTTGTTGCCGACTATTTTGAAACCCAAAATGTTTCGCTCGAAAATGGCCAGTTTCTTGATGTGATCCCCATACAATTTGTCGTCGCCGATGATAGCGCCCACTATCACGTGCCATTGTTGGTTTCGCCTTACGGCTACTCAACCTATCGCGGGAGCTAGATTTGAAAACGCGTGATTGCATCCGCTTTTGGCTCAATGATGAATTGATCGAGCTTGGCGACGTAAAGGCAGACCTCACATTGCTTGATTATTTGCGCCTTGCGCGCACTCTTCGTGGGACCAAAGAAGGTTGCGCAGAGGGCGATTGCGGCGCGTGTACTGTTCTGGTTGGGCGCTTGGGTGGCGACGGCCTCATCTATGAAAGCGTCAACTCTTGTATTCGTTTCGTCGGCTCGCTGGATGGCACCCATGTGGTCACCATTGAGCATTTGAAAGGCAAAGTCGGCGAACTGCACCCTGTGCAGCAGGCCATGGTTGAGCATCACGGCTCACAATGCGGATTCTGTACGCCTGGGTTTGTGATGTCGCTTTATGCCATGTGGATGGCCGAACCAGAGCCAGATGTCGCAACGATTGAGCAAAATCTTCAAGGCAATCTCTGTCGTTGCACCGGCTATCAGCCGATCATCAAAGCCGCGCTTTCAGTCTCCGAACATGGCAAGCTTGAGGATGATTTTTTAGTGGCAGAACGCGCCAGCATTATTGAAAAACTCGAGGCAATTGCTGACGATGCGCTGGTGAAACTAGGCGATGACATTTTTGCGCCCGCCAACACTGACCAGTTTGCTGAGATTTATGCGCCGCATCCAGATGCGACCATTGTGGCAGGCTCTACGGACGTTGGATTGTGGGTCACAAAATTCATGCGAGAGATTTCACCGGCGATCTTCACCAACCGTCTCAATGATTTCCGTGCAGTTGAAATCGACGGTGATAATTTGCGCATAAAAGGTGGTGCAAGCTACACCGAACTGCTGCCCGTCATTGACGAACATGTGCCACAGCTTTCGCGGTTCTGGCGCCGTATTGGTGGCGAACAAGTGCGCAATATGGGCACAATTGGCGGCAATATTGCCAATGGCTCACCAATTGGCGATACGCCGCCGCCGCTCATCGCTTTGGGGGCAAAAATTGTCTTGCGAAAAGGTGATGAGCGTCGCGAACTATCACTGGAAAAATTCTTCATCGAATATGGCAAACAAGATCGTGCACCGGGCGAACTGGTCGAAGAAATCATCGTGCCGTTGCCTAAAGAGGCCGATCTGTTCGCTGCGTATAAAATCTCAAAACGTCGCGATGAAGACATTTCCGCTGTTTGCGCCGCGTTTAACATTCAAGTTGATGATGGCCGCATATCAAACGCCGTGATTGCGTTCGGCGGCATGGCGGGGACGCCAAAACGGGCCACCGAAGTTGAAAAAGTGCTTGTGGGAGCCCCGTGGTCAGAGCGCACCATTGTCGACGCAAAAGCCTTCTTTGAAAAAGATTACACGCCCCTGACAGACTGGCGCGCCTCAGCGCCTTATCGATTAGAGGTCGCGCAAAACTTGCTTGAACGGTTCTATTTTGAACATGCTGACGAAAATGCCGTGAGCTTAGATGAATTGCACCAAGCGGGCACCTTGGAGGTGTTGGCATGAGCGAACAAATCAAAGGCGGCGCGCATCAGTCGATTATTCATGAATCAGCTGCAAAACATGTGGCAGGCGAAGCGACCTATCTTGATGATATGGCAGAACCTTCCGGCACCCTGCACGCCTATCTTGGCCTTTCAAACTGCGCCAGCGGTGTAATAAAAAGCATCGACCTGGATGCGGTCCGCACCGCTGACGGTGTTGTCGATGTGCTCACCGCCAAGGGTATTCCGGGCGAAAATGATGTGAGCCCAACAGGGCTTCATGATGATCCCATATTTGCCACCGATCGTGTTGAATTTTGGGGGCAGCCACTTTTCGCTGTTGTTGCTGAAACAAGAGAAAAAGCTCGCCGCGCTGCGCATCTGGCTAAGGTGACTTATGCCGAAGAAACGCCCATTTTAGACGCGGCGGCGGCCCTTGATGGCGACGCTGAATTGGTGACCAAGCCCTTGCGGTTAAAACGCGGTGACCCAAAACCGGCGCTCGACCAAGCGCCGATGCGCCTTCAGGGCGAGATGAGTATTGGCGGACAAGACCACTTCTATCTTGAAGGGCATATCGCCATGGCGATCCCCGGTGAAGATGACGAAGTCACCGTATTTTCATCAACGCAACACCCCACTGAAATTCAACATATGGTCGCCCATGTTTTGGGTGTTGCCGCGCACGCTGTCACCGTCAATGTTCGGCGAATGGGCGGCGGGTTTGGCGGCAAAGAAACCCAAGGCAGCCTTTTTGCAGCCGTGGCGGCGTTAGCCGCGAAAAAGCACAATCGCGCTGTGAAGATCCGACCAGATCGTGACGACGATATGGTGGCAACGGGAAAGCGCCATGATTTCCTTGTGAACTACGATGTCGGGTTTGATGAAACCGGCAAGCTCTTGGCGCTCGATGCTGATTTTGCCGCGCGGTGCGGCTTTTCTGCTGATCTTTCCGGCCCTGTGACCGACCGCGCGCTTTTCCACGCGGATAACTGCTACTTCATCCCCGACGTTGAATTGCGGTCAAAACCGCTGAAAACAAATACGGTGTCCAACACCGCATTTCGCGGCTTTGGTGGCCCGCAAGGCATGTTGGGTGGAGAGCGCGTGATCGAGGAAATCGCCTATGCGCTTGGCAAGGATCCGCTTGAGGTGCGCAAAGCCAACTTTTATGGCGGTAAGGGCGAGAACCTGACGCCATACCACCAAGAAGTTGATGATTGCATCATCGAGAAAATCATCGAAGAGCTTGAAGAGACTGCCGACTATCAAGAGCGACGCGAGGCGGTTCTCGAGTTCAATAAATCCAACCGGATCTTAAAACGCGGCATTGCGCTGACGCCGGTAAAATTTGGCATCTCTTTCACGGCCACTTGGTATAATCAAGCGGGAGCATTGATCCATGTCTATAATGATGGATCGATCCAGCTCAATCACGGCGGCACTGAGATGGGGCAGGGGCTTTACACCAAGGTTGCGCAAGTCGTTGCCGAAGAGTTCCAGGTCGATATTGACCAGGTCAAAGTCACAGCAACGCGCACCGACAAAGTGCCGAACACTTCCGCGACGGCCGCATCATCCGGGACGGATTTGAACGGTATGGCAGCGGCCAATGCCGCTCAAAAGATCAAGGCACGTTTGGTTGCGTTCTTGGCTGAAAAGCATGATGTTGATCCAAGCGAAATTGCATTTGAAAACAATCAAATCCTTGTCGGGTCTGAAGCCTTTGCGTTCCGTGATGTGGTGGCTGAAGCCTATATGAACCGGGTTCAGCTGTCGGCCACAGGTTTTTATAAAACGCCTGAAATTCACTGGGATCGTGACCAAGGCAAGGGCAAGCCGTTCTACTATTTCGCCTATGGCGCCGCGGTGTCGGAAGTGGTGATCGATACGCTTACTGGCGAATATTTCGTTGACCGCGTGGACGTGCTCCACGATGTAGGACGCTCGATCAATGAAGCGATCGACAAGGGACAGGTTGAAGGCGCATTTGTACAAGGCATGGGCTGGCTGACAACCGAAGAGCTTTGGTGGTCAAAAGACGGGCAGCTGAAAACTCACGCCCCATCCACTTATAAAATTCCAGTTGCGTCAGACCGCCCGCGCCAATTCAACGTCAGTTTGGTGAACTGGTCGGAAAACAAAGCTCGGACTATCCACCGCTCAAAAGCGGTTGGCGAGCCGCCATTTATGTTGGCGATTTCGGTGCTCGAAGCGCTGTCGATGGCGGTGGCTTCTGTTGCGGATTACAAAATCTGCCCGCGCCTAGATGCGCCCGCGACACCAGAATGTGTGCTGATGGCCATCAAGCGGCTCAAAGGGGCATAGCCATGCCCGTTTCGCTTGACCAGCTCGAAAAATTCTTGTCGAAGGAACGCGCCATCGAGGTGCGCATTGTCACGGTTCAAGGTTCGTCCCCGCGCGACGTGGGCGCTTGGATGTTGGTGAGTGAAAACGCGATGCTCGGCACAATTGGTGGCGGCCAGCTCGAATATCTGATGATTGATGAAGCGCGGCGGATGCTGCGCAATGGCGTGGATCAGCTTGAGCATGATGTGCCGTTGGGACCCGAAATCGGCCAGTGCTGCGGCGGGCACGTGAAGATTAAACTAAATGCCATCAGAAAAACGGAACCCATATTCCACCGTCTTCAAAATGAACTCGCTGTGCAGCCTGATGTGTTGATTTTTGGCGCGGGCCATGTGGGTAAGGCCTTGGCAAATGCACTGTCCCTGCTCCCAGTCGACCCGATTTTGATTGATCAACGCGCGAACGAATTGCCTCATTTGGAAGGCGTACATACGCGGCACTCTATTTTGCCAGAACGTGATGTGCGTACCGCAAAGCCCGGCAGCGCGGTTGTGATCCTAACCCACGACCATGCGCTTGATTTTCTGATCGCGGGCGAAGCATTGCAGCGCAACGACTTGGCCTATGTCGGCATGATTGGTTCAAAAACCAAACGCGCCGTTTTCAAAAACTGGTTGCGTGAGAACGAACCTGTCGAAACTTCTATCGATAATCTGATCTGCCCAATTGGCGGAGCGCAAGTGAAAGACAAACGCCCTGAAGTGATCGCGGCGCTGGTTGCAGCCGAAATCATCTGGGCTTTGGATGCGCGACAAAACGACAAAAAGGAAGTGTGGGGGGAAGCACATGCCTGATCATGCAATTATGTTCGAATGGCTGAGTTTTGGCGTGCGGTGGCTGCACGTTGTGGCAGGCATCGCCTGGATCGGTTCGAGCTTTTATTTCATCGCGCTCGATCTTGGTTTGCGCAAAAACGATAAGCTGCCAAAAGGCGTTCAAGGCGAAGAGTGGCAGGTGCATGGCGGTGGTTTCTACCACATCCAAAAATATATGGTCGCGCCGAACCATATGCCGGAACATCTCATTTGGTTCAAATGGGAAGCCTATTCCACTTGGCTCACCGGCTTTGCGATGCTGGCGATTGTTTATTATGTGGGTGCGGACCTGTATCTGATCGATCGGAACGTTTTGGACGTATCCCAGCCTGTAGCGATTCTCCTTTCAGTTGCCTCATTGGTACTTGGCTGGATCGTCTATGACCAACTTTGCAAGTCGCCGCTTGGGAAGTCCGACACCGGGTTGATGATCATTCTATTTGTCGTCTTGGTGGCTATGTCATGGGGTTACACGCAAATCTTCACAGGCCGTGCGGCACTGTTGCATTTGGGCGCGTTCACCGCGACGATCATGTCGGCCAATGTGTTTTTCATCATTATCCCGAACCAAAAGATTATTGTTGCTGACCTAAAGGCTGGAAAATCGCCGGACCCAGCGCTTGGCAAACAGTCCAAGCAACGTTCGGTGCACAACAACTATCTCACCCTTCCGGTACTCTTTTTGATGCTATCAAACCACTACCCGTTGGCATTCGCCACGGAGTACAACTGGGTGATTGCGTCGATGGTGTTTTTGATCGGTGTGCTCATTCGTCATTATTTCAACACCAAGAATCTGAAAGGCGAAGAGCTGCTTTGGCCGTGGTTCCTATCTGCGGTGTTGTTTATCCTCATCATGTGGATTTCAACCAATCCAAAGATTGCTGGCATTGCCGAGGACAGCGTTGCCGCTAATAAAGCGCAGATGATGATTGCCTCCTCGCATTTTGAAGAGGCGCGTAACACGATATTGGGGCGATGTTCCATGTGTCATACTGAAGAACCAGTTTATGAGGGACTGTACCAAGCGCCCAAAGACGTCATACTCGACAATGACGTGGCCATCGCCAGCTATGCGCGAGAGATCTATTTGCAAGCGGGGCGCAGCCACGCTATGCCACCGGGCAATGTGACCTTCATGACGCCTGAAGAGCGTCAGTTGTTGGTTAACTGGTACCACGACGCCACAAAGGGGTAAGCGTCATGTCAGCGAAGATTTTGCGTGGCCGCATCTTGAGTTTCAACGATGCGCCAAAGGCGCGCGATGACCATCAATGCTATAGTTTTATCGAAGATGGTGCGCTGCTTGTCGAAGGCGGCAAAATTATCGCGCGTGGTGTTTTTGATGAGATAAAGGCCAAAGCCTATGACGATGTGGAGGTGATCGACCATCGCCCGCATATCATTATGGCGGGCTTTATCGATATGCATATCCACTTCCCGCAAATGCAGGTGCTAGGCTCCTATGCAGGGTCGTTATTGGAGTGGTTGAACACCTACACATTTATCGAAGAACAGCGATTTGGCGACGCGGCGCACGCGCAAAAAATTGCGGGCTATTTCTACGATGAAATGTTGCGCCACGGCACAACAACGGCGGTTGCTTATTGCTCTGTGCATCCGCAATCGGTTGATGCCTATTTTGAGGAAGCCTTGAAGCGCAACATGCTGATGTTGGGCGGCAAGGTGATGATGGATCGCGAAGCGCCACAAGCACTCACCGACACGCCGCAATCAAGCTATGATGACAGCAAAGCACTTATCGAAAAATGGCACGGAAAAGGACGCAACCACTATGCGATCACCCCGCGCTTTGCGATCACCTCGACACCCGAGCAATTGGAAATGGCTGGCGCCTTAGCGCGCGAGTTCTCTCATCTGCATGTGCAAACCCATTTGAGCGAAAACCACGCGGAAATCGAATTTACAAAGTCGCTTTATCCCGAGCGGAAAGACTATTTCGATATTTATCAGCATTATGGTTTGACCGGCGAGAAGTCACTCTTTGGGCACTGCATTCACCTTGAAGATCGCGAGCGGGACGCGATGATCGAAACGGGGTCAGTGGCTGTGTTTTGCCCCACATCTAACCTCTTTATCGGTTCGGGGCTTTTCGATCGGGCGCGGGTCGCGGGGCCAGATGGCAAGGGTCGGATCGCCATCGCAACAGATGTGGGCGGCGGCACCAACTATTCAATGCTCAGAACGCTTGATGAGGGGTATAAAATCCTCAATCTGCAAGGGCAGCGCATGAACCCGCTTACAAGTTTTTATCAAATAACTCTCGGCAATGCCCGAGCGCTGTCGCTAGAGGCAAAAATCGGCACGCTGGATGTCGGCACCGACGCGGATGTGGTGGTGCTCAACGCAAACGCCACCAAGGCAATGCAGGTGCGCATGGAAACCGTCACCACGCTTGAAGAAGAACTGTTTTTGCTACAAACAGCAGGCGATGATCGCGCGATTGTCGAGACCTATGTGGCGGGCGAGGCGCTGAAAGCGGCGCTATAATGGAAAAGGCCTGGCCAATCGTTTTGCGCGAAAAAGACGGCGCAATTGAAGTGTTGGCTTTTCAGCATCCGCAAGCGGGCAAGCAGTTTGTCAAAGGCACAATTGAACTTGATGAAGATCCAGTTGCTGCAGCCGCCCGCGAACTGCGCGAGGAAAGCGGCATCATCGTTCGTGATCCGCCTCGGTTGATTGGCGAACATATTTCAACAGTAACCGGCGACCGCTGGATGTTCTTCATCTGTGAAACAGCAGGTTTGCCAGAACAATGGACGCATAAAACCGAAGACGATTTCGGTCATGAATTTTCATTCTTTTGGCATCCGATTGATCGCGCGCCGGACCAAGAGTGGCATCCTATGTTCCACGAGGCATTTGAATTTCTTGTTCCCCTTTGCCGTTTTACCCGCCAATGAGCTAGCGTCTGGTCACAATTGGCGGGGGTTCGGGGGTAATGAGCGAAGCGAATGACGGCCGAAACGTAAAATGCCGGCGCAAAGAAGCCTAATCCACAAAATCAAACACATCTACATCGAACAGCCCACGGTCTGTCATTTTCAAATGCGGGATGACGGGGAGAGCAAGGAACGCGACTTGCAAGAATGGTTCGGGCAAGACGCAGCCAAGTTCGTGTGCGGCGTCGCGAAGGACTTCAAGTTTTGTTGCCACCTCTTCGAACGGTAACTCGCTCATTAGTCCAGCGATTGGCAGCGCCAACTCGGCGATGACTTTACCTTGGTCGGCGACGACAAACCCGCCTTGCATCTCGATGATGCGGTTGGTGGCGACGGCCATGTCTTCGTGGGAGGCACCAATTACGGTGATGTTGTGACTGTCATGCCCAACTGAGGAACCAATCGCGCCGCGTTGAAGGCCAAAGCCTTTCACAAAACCATGCCCAATATTGCCGTTGATGCCGTGGCGTTCGACGACGGATACCTGGACGGCGTCCTGCGCGATATCAGGTTGCAAAAAGCCATTTTCGACGGGCAATGTGCCTTCTTCGCGGAAGGTGAGAATGAGCCCCGGTTTCACCCCCATCATTGGGGTGAGGTTGCGGCCCGGTTTCACTGGGACTTTGAAGCTCTCTTGTGTTTGCGGCTTTGCCTTCACCGAAGTTAGACCAACCGGCGCAACGCTTTCACGTTTCTCAAACAGCCCGTCCGTGACCAATTGTCCGGACATAACTACGTCAGAAACGCGACATTCCTCAAGACTGTCGAGCAGCGCAAAGTCTGCCTTCCACCCAGGGGCGACCATGCCGCGATCTTTTAAACCAAATATCCGAGCCGCGGACGTGCTCGCCGCGCGGTAGACGTGGTGGGTCGGGCAGCCCTTTGCGATCAAACGACGAATGAGACTGTCGAGGTGCCCCTCTTCGTTGATATCAAGCGGATTGCGGTCGTCGGTGCAAAGCGCCATGAAACTGGAGGTGTTTTCATCCAGCACCTCCGCAAGTGCGTTCAGGTCTTTTGAAACCGAACCTTCGCGGATCAAAATTGCCATGCCCTTTTTGAGCTTCTCGCGGGCTTCTGCTGCGCTTGTCGCCTCATGATCTGTGCGAATGGAAGCGGCGAGATAGCCGTTTAGGTCATCGCCGGACAGAAGCGGTGCGTGGCCGTCAATATGACCATCTTGGAAGGCGTGAAGTTTATCCATCACCTCAGGCAAGGTTGCTAATACGCCTGGGAAATTCATGAACTCGGCAAGGCCTATAACGCCTGGATGGTCGCGATAAGGGAGTAGGTCCTCGATCAAAAGCTTCGCGCCAGCAGTTTCAAACTCGGTTGCCGGTACGCAAGAAGAGAGATTGATCTTGATGTCCATCACCGCGCGTTCGGACGAGGCGAGAAAATATTCGATGCCTTTGGTGCCCAGCACGTTAGCGATTTCGTGCGGATCGCAAATCGCGGTGGTGACGCCATAAGGTAAAACGCAACGATCAAACTCAAGCGGGGTGACCAGTGAACTTTCAATGTGCAAATGGGTATCGATAAAACCCGGTACGCAAAAACGCCCGGCACCGTCAATCTCGGTTTTGCCTTCATAGCTAGAGTGCGTGCCCACAATACGATCTGCCACAATCGCAACATCCGATGTGGCGATTTCACCGGTCATCACATCCAGAAGTTGGACGTTTTTCACAGCAATGTCTGCGGGTTCTTTATTGGCACCCGCCTTAATCATGCGGACCAGTGTGGCTTTATCAATATTCGTCATTTGCGAAGTCTAATCGGAAAAGAAAATTCGTTCCAGCTTTTTACCAAATGATCAAAAATAGTGTCAATGAAATCGACAAAAAAGGGCGACCCGCAGGCCGCCCTTTAATTCTTGAGATGGTGTTTGCCTTATTGTGGCAATTGATCGTCCACGCCTTCAACGTAGAAGTTCATGCCAAGCAATGGGCCATCTTCAGCCACTTCGCCGTCAGCCAACCAAGGTGTGCCGTCTTGCTTGTTAATCGGGCCAGTGAACGGGTGCAATTCGCCAGCAATGATTGCCGCTTCTGTTGCTTCAGCCATAGCCTTCACATCATCAGGCATGTTTGTGTATGGCGCCATTGTCAAAATGCCGTCAACCAAACCGTCCCAAGTTGATTGAGATTCCCATGTGCCGTCCATTACAGCTTGAACACGTTTTGTGTAGTATGCGCCCCAGCTATCAATGATCGCTGTAAGTTGTGTTTCTGGACCAGCTTCGATCATATCGAGCGCTTGACCAAATGCATAAACACCGCGCTCAGAAGCAACCTGAATTGGCGCTGTTGAGTCAGTATGTTGTGTCAGAATATCAACGCCTTGGTCGATCAACACTTTAGCAGCATCTGCTTCTTTACCCGCATCGTGCCATGTGTTTACCCAAACAACTTTCAGTTTGAAATCTGGGTTTACAGTTTGGGCGCCCAATACGAATGAGTTGATGCCTTGCACAACTTCAGGAATTGGGAATGACGCGATGTAGCCCGCCACGCCAGTTTTAGAAACTTTCGCCGCGATTTGACCAAGAATGTAACGACCTTCGTAGAAACGCGAGTTGTAGCTCGTCACGTTGGCAGCCGTTTTATAACCAGTTGCGTGCTCAAACTTCACGTCTGGGAACTTGGCTGCAACTTCCAAAGTTGGGTCCATAAAGCCAAAGCTAGTAGTGAAGATAAGCGCACATTTCTGACGCGCCAAACGCTCAATCACAGCTGTAGCTTGTGGGCCTTCCGGCACGTTTTCAACATAAGCAGTTTCAACCTTGTCACCAAAGTGCGCGGCCATTTCTTCCATGCCTTGGTGGTGCGCTTGTGTCCAGCCACCATCGGTGATCGGGCCAACATGCATAAAGCACACTTTGGTTTTATCTGCGGCTTGCGCCGAGCCTGCCATAGCGAGCGCGAGTGTCGCGGCGCCGGCAAGACCCATAACGAGTTTTTTCATGACTTCTCTCCTGTTAGACTTTCTTATCTATTCAAATAATTGATTCTACCTGTCTGGCACAAATGCGCGACCCAACATGGCTGGCGTATTGATCAGCGTTGCCCGCACATTTTGTGAAATCAGCACCAAAACCACAATCGTCGCCACATATGGCAAAGCGGTGAGGAACTGCGAAGGTATGGCAATGCCAAGTGCCTGTGCGTGCAATTGGCCGATTGAAACAGCACCAAACAAATAGGCGCCTGCCAAAACGCGCGCTGGTCTCCATGAGGCAAAAACCACCAGCGCCAAAGCAATCCAGCCCCGGCCCGCGCTCATATTTTCAATCCACACTGGCGTGTAGACAAGCGACAAATGACCACCGGCCAGTCCCGCACAAGCGCCGCCAAACATCACGGCCAAATAGCGATAGCGTAGAACCGGAATGCCCAAGGCGTGGGCTGAGACATGGTTGTCACCAATTGAGCGGAGCGTGAGCCCCGGGCGCGTGCGGAACAAAAACCAGCTCACGCCAATCACCAAAGCAATCGACATGTAAAAAATAGGGTCCTGTCCAAACAACAAAGGCCCAACCAGCGGAATGTCGCTCAAAACGGGAATAGAAATATTCTCAAGCTTTGTGCCTGCCTTACCCACAAATTCAACGCCCAACAACCCCGACAGGCCTAAACCCAGAATAGTCAAGGAAAGCCCGGTCGCCACCTGGTTAGCCGCGAGTGAAAGGGTGAGAAAGCCGAACGCAAGAGCCGCAAGCGCACCCATTGCAATAGCGGCGACAACGCCAATCCATGGATTGCCCGTTAGGCTCATGGCGGCAAAACCACCAACCGCGCCCAAGACCATCATGCCTTCAACACCAAGGTTAAGAACGCCAGAACGTTCAACGACTAATTCGCCAATGGCTGCGATAAGCAGCGGTGTTGCGGCAGTTGCGATGGTCAACAAAATTGCTTCGGTGATACCCATTATGCACCTCCCTTGGCAGGTGCTGCGGCCCCGAAGGCCAGTCGAACTTTATAAAGGATCAATGTGTCGCAAGCCAAAACAAAGAATAGGATGAGGCCTTGGAAAACGCGCGCCGCTTTGTCTGGGACGCCCAACACCACTTGCGCGTTTTCACCACCCAAAAAGGTGAGCGCCAAAACAAGGCCGGCAACAATCGCGCCGATCGGGTTAAGGCGACCAAGGAAAGCAACAATGATGGCCGTAAATCCATAGCCAGGAGAGATGGTTGGGAGCATTTGACCCGTCGCACCAGAAACTTCAATGATCCCAGCAAGACCCGCGGTCGCGCCCGCGATCAGGAAGGCAAAAAACACCATCTTCTTGTCGTCAAAACCAGCAAATCGCGCAGCACGCGGGCTGGCACCAATAACTTTGACCTGAAAGCCCTTCATGGTGCGTGACATCAAGACCCAAATGGCAATCGCCACAACAATGGCGATCACAAATCCCCAGTTGGCGCGGCCATCCATGGGCATCATTTCAGGAATACGGGCAGCAGCATCAAAACGTCGGGTTTCAGGGAAGTTCAAGCCTTCTGGGTTCCGCCAAGGGCCCCGAATGGTCCAATCCAAGAAAAGCTGCGCAATATAAACAAGCATCAAGCTTGTCAGAATTTCATTGGTCTTAAACTTGGTTTTCAAAAGCGCAGGGATAGCGGCATAGGCCATGCCGCCGAGGGTTCCCATAATAATCATTGCGGGCAATAGGAATGGGCCCACCACTTCTGGGAACATGACCGGCAAAATGGAGCCTGCCATACCGCCAATGACCATTTGGCCTTCCGCGCCAATGTTCCAATTGTTTGAGAGGTAGCAAACACAAAGCCCAGCGCCCATAAGGATCAATGGCGCAGCCTTGATCAATAGTTCATGCACACTCCAAAGTTCGCTAATAGGTTCAATGAAATAGGCATAAAGCGCGGCTAAGGGCGGTTTGCCCAAAAATGTAAACATGATCGACCCAGCGATCACCGCAAGCCCAAGGCCGATAAGTGGTGACAAATAGGTCATCACTTTCGATGGGCTACTGCGTTTTACTAGAACTAACCTCAAATTCTCCCCCTCTACCGAACCTAGTGCGCTGTTTGATGCGATGTTGTGCCCGCAACATCGTGTGTCATCTGCAGCCCGACCTTTTGCCGGTCGGTTGATTTTGTCGGCACAAACGCTGAAAGCGAACCCTCATTGAGTGTGGCGATGCTGTCGGCAATTTCAAAAAGCTCGTCCAAATCTTGCGAAACCACCAATACCGCTGCGCCCTTTTCCGCCAGATCGACAAGCGTTTGGCGAATATTAGCTGCGGACCCCGCATCAACGCCCCAAGTGGGCTGATTGACGATGATGATTTCAGCATCCGCCATCACTTCTCGACCGAGCACAAATTTCTGCAAATTGCCGCCGGACAGAGATTGCGCCGTTGGATCGTCGCTGCCCTTGCGCACATCGAACATATGCACAATGGCGTCCTTCACTTTGCGTGCTGTGCCGCGTGATAAAAACGGACCATTATTGAGCTTATCTTCAAGGCCATGACGCGTGAGAATAACGTTTTCGCTCAGTGAAAACTCTGGCACCGCCGCATGGCCCAAACGTTCTTCTGAGATGAACATGGCGCCCATCTTGCGGCGCTTTTGGATGCCCAAATGACCAACATTTTCGCCTTTGATGACGATAGATTCTTTGTCTGTTGTACGTTCGCCAGAAAGCGCGTCAAACAATTCACTTTGGCCGTTGCCCGCAATACCCGCTATGCCGGAAATCTCGCCCTTGTGCAGCAAGAAGCTGACATTGTGCAAATCCGTATCAAACCCGCCATCACCTTTCAGGTTCAAGTCGCGGATTTGCATCAGCACCTCGCCGGTTGCTACCTGCAATTCGCGTGAGGACACCTCGTGAATGTCTGCACCCACCATCATTTTCGCAAGTGAAATAGGTGTCTCGTCTGCAGGCACACATTCGCCAACCACTTTGCCGTGACGCAAAATCGTCGCCTCTTGGCAGAGCGCCTGCACTTCAGCGAGTTTGTGCGAGATATAAAGGATCGCCTTGCCCTCTGCGGAAAGACGACGCAAGACGACGAACAAATCTTCCGCTTCTTGCGGCGTAAGAACGGAGGTTGGCTCGTCCATGATGATCAGCTTTGGGTGCTGCAACAAACAACGCACAATCTCGACGCGCTGGCGCTCACCGACAGAAAGGTCGTGAATGCGCGCATTTGGATCAAGCGGCAACCCGTAAGATGCGGAAATTTCTTTAAGCTCGCGACCAACTTGACCAACAGATTTGCCTGGCGGCATGGCAAGCGCCACATTTTCCGCGACAGTAAGTGCGTCGAACAGCGAGAAATGTAGGAAAACCATGCCCACGCCCAATTCGCGCGCGGCGGCTGGATTGCCGATGTGAACGTGTTGGCCCTGCCAGAAAATCTCGCCCTCATCTGGTTGAAGGCTGCCGTAAAGCATTTTTACTAGCGTTGATTTGCCCGCGCCATTTTCCCCCAATAGCGCGTGAATTTCACCCGGTTGGATTTCAAGTGAAATTTGGTCGTTCGCTTTGAACGAGCCGTAATATTTTGAAATGCCTTCTAGTTTTAGAAGGGCCTCCCCCTTAGCCAAAGCCTTACCCCGCATATTCAACTGAATATTGGGGTAAAGTATGTCGGCAATAATTTAAAGTGGCAAGCGAGCTTTACCCGGTTTTTTGAAATATTTTACCAAAAAGTCAAAAATATCGACCTGATTGGTATTAAACCTTGTAGCCCAAGCGCATACCGCCCCAATGACGACCATTAACAACGATCGGCGCGGAAACGTCTTTCATTAGCGCAAAATTGCCGCCGCCCATGTCGCGGCGGTAGGTTTGCAGCAAGAACGGCTTGGTGTTTTTGCCGGCGCTCAAACCAGTGCGATCATCAAAGATACGGCGGTTTCGGCAGTTCGCTGCGTTCCAAACCGGGTCATTGCTCGGCGCTTTGGAATATACCACATTGTGGGTCGGCAAATAGCCGTTGGTGTCCACAGCAGCGCAGAAGGCAACCCGTGGATCAATTTTCAAGGCGGCCTCTTGGATTGGGGTGAGGCGTTGGTCGGTGAGCCACAAATATCGGGTGGTGAGTTGTTGTGGATCGGTGCCTTGCACGGGTTGATAATTCTTGTCGAACAAATCGGCTTCTGTGATTTCGCCCGCCGCGATGGCTTGCTCGAAAACAGAAGCTGCTTGGTCGGCCAAGTTTTTGGCGCTGTCGATAAACAAAGAGTCCACTGTTTCCGCGCCGCTATCAGCGATGAACAGCATCAACTCTTCTGAGATGTTGAGAATATTCTCAGTCCGGTCATTCGCGGTGCCCAGTTTGCCGTTGGATGCGCGTAGGGTCGCGTTCAACTCTTTAAGTTCTTCGCTGATGGAGTTTGCAGCACTCACATTGTCTTCAACCGGCTGGGTCATCGCGCCAATATCGTTGACCAATTGGCCCACGGAGTGCACCAATTCATTCAGTTGCTCGCCTGTACGGGCTGCCTCGGATGCTTCGGCAATCGCTTCGGTTGCTAAGTCAACGCTGCCTGCGCTGCTGGCTTGCAAATCATGCAAGATTTCCATCAGTTTTTCGAGGTTTTCCGCGTTTTGATTGGCGAAACCTTGAATTTCGTCAGCAAGTGTTTTCACCGCAGTGGCGATGATGGCAAAACCCTTGCCGCTTTCGCCAGCCCGCGCCGCTTCAACACTGGCGTTGAGCGAGAGCAGTTGTGTTTCGCGCGCAATTTGGGAGATGGAAGCTGAGGCTGATTGAACTTTTTTCGCCGTTTCATCCACAGAGCTCAACGATTCTTTAAACGCAATTGCGTTCTCAGAAAGCGTTTTCATCTTGCTGGCGGAGCCTTCAACGGTGGCCGCAATTTTCTCGGCGCTGTAACTTAGTATGTTTCGCGCATTGTCGGCCGAACGCTTAACTTCTTCCATTGTCGAAGAAAGCTTATTGTTGGCGCTGTCCATTTGGCGCGACGCCTGAACCGAAGCGCGAACATGTTGGTCTTGCGCTTTGCCGATTGCTGTAAGATCACCAACAATGCCGTGAATGTCGGCGATTTCCACGCCAAGCTTAGACGCGCGGTTGCCAAGGTCGCTCAAATTGATGTTGACGTGATCAACTTCGGCACGCATGGCCGCATTAGAAAAATTCATATTGCACTCTCCACCGCGAAGAAGAGTGCCCCAAAGAATGGTAATAAAGTGTTTACGATAAACCAAAAAGAGACCAATTGGCCTCTTTTTGTTGTTTGGATATTAACGCGTTGCTTTCTCGTTATGAAAAAATCAGCAAAGGCTTTTCCAAAAGCGACTTGATGCGCTGGATGAAAACAGCCGCGTCCCAGCCATCTACAACCCGATGATCAAAGCTTGAGCTGAGGTTCATCGTTTGGCGCGGCACGAACTTTTCGCCATCCCATTTTGGTTTGGTTTCGATCTTGTTGACGCCAACAATCGCCACTTCTGGATGATTGATCACAGGGGTCGTGACAACGCCGCCCATTTTGCCAAGCGAGGTAATGGTGATGGTTGAGCCAGAAAGCTCTTCGCGTGTTGCTGTATTGTCACGCGCTGCTTCTGCCAAGCGCGCCACTTCTGATGCGCTTTTCCAAAGCCCAAGATTTTGCACATCACGCACCACAGGTACCATCAAGCCATTATCGGTTTGCGCAGCGATGCCAATATGCACGCCCTTATGCTGATGGACGATGCCGTTTTCATCATCATAGTGGGCGTTGATGCCGGGCTGATCTTCAATTGCCATCACCATGGAGCGCATGAGAAATGGCAACAAAGAAAGTTTTGGGTGGCCTTCTTCACGCGACGCGTTGAGGTTTTGACGCAACTGTTCAAGCTCAGTCACATCAATTTCTTCCACATAGGTAATATGTGGAATGCGTGATTTCGCGCGGCTCATTTGCTCCGCGATTTTCCGACGTAGGCCGATCACCTTTACTTCTGTGGTCTCAGCCCCTTGCGGTTTTTCGTAAGGGGTAAGATCAACACCACCGGAGGATTTAAGGCTCAAAAGATGCCGGTCCAAATCCTCATGCGTAATGATGCCATCCGGCCCTGACCCAGAAAATTGCGACAGGTCCAGATTGAGAAAACTTGCCCGTTTGCGTACGGCTGGTGCCGCGAGCACTTTGCCAGTTGTGTTTGGCTTTAAGGCTTCACCTTGTGGCGGAGCAGATGGCGCTGTCGCAGGTGCCGCGGCCACAGCAACAGGGACTGGCGTTTCAACCGGCGCTTCTTCTGGCTCAGCGTCCGCCTCGTCGTCACTTTCAGCTTCATTGCCTTCGCCTGCAACTTCAAGCTTAATGAGATCAGCACCGACGATCACCGTGTCACCAATTTCCGCACCAAGCCACGAGATTTTGCCTTGCACGGGGGAAGGGATTTCGACCGTTGCCTTGTCGGTCATCACCGCGCCGATGACATCGTCTTCGGCAACCATCTCACCAACTTCAACGCTCCATTCCACCAGTTCTGCTTCAGCAACACCTTCGCCCACATCGGGCAGTTTAATGACGTAAGTACCCATTATTTTGTCTCCAATGTGGTTTTAAGGGCAGAGCCAAGGCGTTTGGGGCCGGGGAAATAATCCCATTCTTGTGCGTGCGGATATGGCGTATCCCAACCCGCAACCCGCTTCACTGGCGCCTCAAGCGCATAAAAACAATGTTGCTGCACAAGCGCTGCCAATTCTGCGCCAAAGCCTGAAGTGAGCGTTGCTTCATGAACGATCACACAACGACCCGTTTTGTTGACGGAGGCTTCAATGGTTTCAAGATCGAGCGGTAGAAGCGAACGCAGGTCAATGATTTCGGCGTCGATGCCTTGCTCACGCGCTGCTGCTTCAGCTACATAAACCATTGTGCCATAGGCGAGAATGGTGACATCAGTCCCCTCGCGAACCACATTGGCTTTGCCAATTGGGATGGTGTAGTGGCCTTCTGGCACTTCGCCCATATCGTGCTTAGACCACGGGGTCACGGCAAGTTCATGGTGTCCATCAAATGGTCCATTATAGAGCCGCTTGGGCTCCAAAAAGATCACAGGGTCATCATCTTCGATCGCTGCGATCAACATGCCCTTGGCATCATATGGGTTTGACGGAATTAGCGTTTTCAAACCGCTGACATGGGTGAAAATCGCCTCAGGGCTTTGCGAGTGGGTTTGCCCGCCAAAAATGCCACCGCCTGTCGGCATGCGGATAACCATCGGGCAGGTAAACTCGCCATTGGACCGGTGGCGCATACGCGCGGCTTCCGAAACGATCTGGTCGTATGCGGGCAGCACATAGTCGGCAAACTGGATTTCTATACATGGGCGTTTGCCATAGGTCGCCATGCCAATGCCTGCACCAACGATGGCGCTTTCATTGATGGGCGCGTCAAAGCAGCGCTCCTTGCCGTACTTTTCTTGTAGGCCCTGCGTGCAGCGGAAAACACCGCCGAAGTAACCAACATCTTCGCCAAAAACCACCACGTCTTGGTCTTGGCCCATTTTGACGTCCATCGCATCGCGGATGGCTTCAATCATTGTCATGCGTGCCATGAATTAGCCCTCCACATTTTCTTTTTCGAACTCGATGCGTTGGCGCACCAAATGTTCGGGCATTTCTTTGTAAACACCATCAAACATCAGCTCCGCGTCCGGTCCATCGCCCTTCACAAGGGTGCCATGGCTTTCGGCTTGCTTTTGAATGGCAATGATCTCGCTTTCAATTTCAGCCTGCGCCTGTACGTGACGCTCTTCGGACCAGTAACCTTCAGCAATGAGGTGGTTTTTGAGCCGCTCAATCGGATCGCCGAGTGGCCACGCATCACTTTCGGTTTGCGGGCGATAGGCGCTTGGGTCGTCTGAGGTTGAGTGTGCGGCAACGCGGTAGGTCACCCATTCAATCAGGGTCGGGCCCAAATTGCGACGGGCACGTTCAGTTGCCCATTTTGATGCGGCCAAAACGGCCAAATAGTCGTTCCCATCGACGCGAATCGATGGGAACCCATAACCAAGGGCTCGGGCTGCGAATGTGGTGTTTTGACTACCCGCAATCGCGTTGGAGGAGGAGATGGCCCATTGGTTGTTGACGATGTTCAAAACCACCGGCGGTTTGTAAACCGAGGCAAACAACATGCCGGAGTGGAAGTCGGTTTCTGCGGTGGAACCGTCGCCAATCCAAGCAGATGCAATTTTGTCATCACCTGAAATAGCGGACGCCATAGCCCAGCCAACCGCCTGCACATATTGGGTGCCCAGGTTGCCAGAGATCGTGAAAAAGCCGTGCTCTTTAAACGAGTAAAGCGCTGGCAATTGGTGACCTGCCAACGGATCCTTCTCGTTCGAATAAATCTGGTTCATCATATCGATGAGCGGGCATTCCGCCGCGATCAGCAGACCTTGCTGACGGTAGGTGGGGAAGTTCATATCCCCGTCGCGCATCATGCGCTGGAACCCCGTGGCGATGGCCTCTTCTCCGGTGCACTGCACATAAAATGACGTTTTGCCCTGACGCTGCGCGGTCTGCATTCGTTGGTCAAAGGCGCGCGTCACCATCATGTCTTTAAGGCCACGCAACAAAACTTCGTCGTTTTGATCATCGCCCAAAAAGTCAGCCCATGGACCAACCGCGTTGCCGTTACGATCCAATACGCGAACGATTGAATATGCCATGTCGCGCATGTCTTCTGCCTTGGTATCAAGGTCAGGGCAGCGCGTTTCGCCAGCCTTTGGAATTTTGATGTGAGAAAAATCCGGACTATCCCCAGGGCGACCTGGTGGTTCCGGAATGTGAATAGAAAGCGGGCCTTTGTGCCCACCGCCAGAAATTTCCGCCATAACTCCTCCGTCGGCGTGATCGATCAAACGCCTGAAACAAAATGCTCGGAGAGAAATGTCAGTTATTCTGACCTAATATTTAAACCCTAGCCCCCCCTGAGCGATAATCACTATTGTCCATAGGGCAGACGCGTTTTTTCACCAAAGATTGACTTTGAAAGTACAATTTGTAGTTATTATCGCCAAAAACATAGCAATTCTTGGAGAAAAAGTGAAGATTGACGCAGTAGATAAGAAGATTATCTCCATTCTGCAAAAGGAGGGGCGGATCAGAACCATTGATTTGGCGGAGCAGATTGGTTTGTCGCCGACCCCATGCGCGCGGCGTATCGTGCGGCTGGAAGAAGAAGGCGTGATCACCGGTTACACAGCCACCGTGAACCAAGACAAACTCGGTCTGCCAATTTCAATTTTCGTGTCCGTCGAATTGGAAAATCAGGGTGCCGAAGCGCTAGAACGATTTGAACGCGAAGTGGTTGGCTTTGAAGAGGTGATGGAGTGCTTCATCATGACAGGAAGCCAAGACTTTTTGATGCGCGTTGTGGCTGCAGATTTGGCGTCCTATGAGCTGTTTCTGCAAGAAAAACTTACGCGCATTCCAGGCATTCGCATGATCCGGTCGCGTTTTGCGTTACGGCGACTTGTGAAGCGAAACCGCTTGCCGATTTAGTGACTAAACCGCTTGTTCCACTTGTGGGGTGAACACATAACCCGCGCCATAAACGGTGCGAATAAGCTTTGGGTTTTTGGCTGTGTCTTGCAGTTTTTTGCGCAGACGCGATACTTGCGCGTCAATGGAGCGGTCAAATGCTTCATTGTCTTCGGCGTACAAATCCATCAATCGGTCGCGCGACAGCACTTTGCCCGGTGAGCCAACAAAGATTTTCAAAAGCCGCGCATCAGCGGCGCTCATTTGCTCTTTGTCGCCGTTTGGGGCCTCAAGTTCCAAGGTTGAAAAGTCCGCAATCCAATCAGCAAATCGAACGCGCTCAAGCGCCTCGTTCGCTGGCTTAGTCGCAAGTTTATCGACACGTCTTAGTAGCGAGCGGGCGCGGGCTGCTAACTCGATGGTGTTGACGGGTTTCACAAGATAATCGTCTGCGCCGAAATCCAACCCCAAAACCCTGTCGCCAAGCGCGCCACGACCACTCACGACAATGGTCGGGATGTCCATCTCACCAAGCGTATCGCGCAACAACGTCAGCGCATCACCATCCGGCAATGACAGATCGATAACGCAAAGGTCAGGTGATTTATTTGCGAGGGCATCATCGAAGGAGGCGATGGTGCCAAAACCCTCTACGGCAAATCCATGAGATTTGAGTTCGCGCGCAAACAATGCGCGCACATCCGCGTCGTCTTCTAAGATGTAGATGACCTTAGTGCTCATTGGATGCTGCCCCCTCCGCATGGCCCAACTTGTGGCGCACATATCCAGCATGTTGAATAGCGTCCACGAGCCTATTGGTCTCAAAAGGTTTGCGCAACAATGGATGTCTAATGCTTTTGTCGTGATCTATTTTAGCTTGCCCTGTCATCAATATGGCGCTGGTCGCTGGGTGCAGTTCGGTAGCCCAATCGGCCAACTCAATGCCGTTTAAGCTGCCGGGCATGGATATATCGGTGAGCAACAAATCAATGCCTTCAACGCTCTCAAACAAGGATTTTGCTTCGTCCGCATTCTCCGCTTCGATAACGGAAAACCCCAGATCAACAAGCTCGCGGCGCAACACGTTGCGCACTTCGTCTTGGTCTTCAACGAGCATGGCGAGCTGCCCATCAAACTGCACAGGAAACTC
>ENA-ORCV01000374-ORCV01000374.1-marine-metagenome-genome-assembly--contig:-NODE-374-length-35405-cov-4.145550_pt1 | contig 35405 bp, 34 predicted proteins | sample MGYA00237779_ERZ508509 | MGnify/ENA primary metagenome ERZ508509 (study PRJEB26180, sample SAMN06268772) | marine metagenome | isolation source: Bioluminescent Bay, La Paraguera, Puerto Rico | place... | reverse complement strand
GGGCGGTCCGCTCGCCCCGCCGCTGGCGTCCGCGCCGGCCGCCTTCCTCGCCGCCGGTCCCGCCGTCGCGGTCTGGACCGGCGTCCTCGCCCTCACGCTTCTGGCCATCGCCATCTGGGACGCGCGCGCCATGCGCATTCCGGATCTGCTCAGCCTGCCGCTGATCGCCGCGGGGCTGGCCGCCGCCTGGACGGTCAGCCGCCTGCCGCTCTTGGATCATCTCATCGGAGCCGCCCTCGGCTACGCCGCGCTGGCGGGGCTCGCCTTTCTCTATCGCCGCGCGCGCGGGCGCGACGGGCTCGGCCTCGGCGACGCCAAACTGCTCGCGGCCGCCGGCGCATGGCTCGGCTGGGCGGCCTTGCCCACGCTGTTATTGCTGGCCTCGTTCACCGGTCTTCTGGCGGCGCTGGCGCGCGCCGCGGCGCGTCGGGGAGAGGGCTCCGCGCCGCTTCCCTTCGGCCCGCATCTGGCCTTCGCCACGCTGGTGATCTGGCTTGCCGGGCCGCTGTTCGAGGCGCCTGTCTGGCGCTGAGCTCGCGCTCAACTCGCGCTGAACGGGTCCGGGGTTGATCCGCACTGAGGCGATTGTGCAACGCCGAAACGGCGCCTGCGGCGCGTAACAAGAGTGTCGCAATCCCGTTTCAATACTGTCTCACACTTTTGCCAATTGTCCCCCTCGCGCTCGGGGAGACGGCGTCCGCCGGTCTTTCGCCCAAGCTGAATGGCTTCACGCTAACGGGGGGAAATCCTTCATGAAGACCCGCATTATGCGCCGCGTGCTGTACGCCGGCGCCGCGACCGCCTTGCTCGTCGCTTGCTCCGGCTCCGGCTCCGAAATCGAATCCCCGGGTGAAACCACCACGGGCACGTCGGACGAAACGACCGACGACACCGATACCGACACCACCGATGTCAGCCTGATCCCGGCTTCGGGCTGCCCCACGGGCACGCGCTCAGGCACGACGACCTCGGGCTCCTCCACCGTCGGCATCTGCGAGCTGACCGGCGAGATTCAGTCCAACACCGAAATTCCCGCGGGCGTGACCGTCGTGGTCTCCGGCCCGGTCACCGTCGGCACCGACGCCGGCGCCTCGACCGCCGGCGGCGTGGCCCCGGCGGCGACCGCGATCCTGACCATCGGCGCGGGCGCGACCGTGGTCGGCAACACCGGCTCCGACTACATCCTGGTCAATCGCGGCTCCCAGATCATCGCGCAGGGCACGTCGTCCGCCCCGGTGGTCTTCACCAGCCTGGCCGACGTGCTGGCCACCGAGGCCGGCTCGGCCCGCTCGGGCAGCACCGATTTCAGCTCCGAATGGGGCGGCGTGGTGATCAACGGCCGCGCGCCGATCAACGCCTGTAAGTCGGCCACCGCCACCGGCGGCACCGCCGACTGCGTGAAGGACGGCGAGGCCTCCACCGGCGAATTCGGCGGCGGCTCGGCCACCGACAACAGCGGCATCCTGAACTATGTCCAGGTCCGCTACGCCGGCTTCCGCATCAATGGCGAGAACGAGCTGAACGGCATCGCCTTCCAGGGCGTGGGCAGCGGCACGACCGTCGACTACGTCCAGGTCCACAACAACTCGGACGACGGCATCGAGTTCTTCGGCGGCACGGTCAACGCCAAGCACGTCGTGCTGACCGGCAACGAAGACGACTCCATGGACTGGACCGACGGCTGGACCGGCAAGGTCCAGTACGTTCTGGTCAAGCACCGGGGCGTCGGCGACAACGGCTTCGAAATGGATAACCGCGGCGGCTCCAACGACCGCCTGCCGCGCTCCAACCCGACCATCTCCAACTTCACCTCGATCGGTCAGTCGACCTCCAGCCGCGGCCTGCTGTACCGCGAAGGCACCAATGGCCGCCTGCTGAACGGCATCGTCACGGGCTTCCCGACCTGCCTGGATATCGACCAAACCTCGACCTACACCAATCTGAGCGGCGACGAGTTCCAGTCGCTCTATTTCAGCTGCACCACGCCGTTCGACTCCGACACCGGCGAGGCCAGCGACGAGCAGACGGTCTTCACCGCCCAGTCCGCGAACAACAAGACCGGCGTCAGCACGATGGCCGGCGTGTTCCCGGGCGTGAACGAACTGGCGGTCGCCTTCACCGATCCGGGCGACTCCTTCTTCGACACGGTGGCCTATATCGGCGCCTTCGGCCCGTCCGAGACGACGACCTCCAACTGGGCGTCGGGCTGGACCTTCGGCCTGTTCGACACCTCGGCCCTGACCTGCCCCAGCGGCACCACCTCCACCGGCGAAACCCTCGCGGGCGTGAAAGTCTGCCGCATGCCGTCCAACGTCACGTCCGACATGACGCTGGTCGCCGGCCTGAACTACGAGATGGTCGGTCCGGTCTTCATCGGCGCCGACCGCGGCGGCGACCCGGCCTCTCCGCTGGCCTCGGGCGTCGCGGCGATCCTGACGGTGGAAGCCGGCACGACGCTGTTCGGCACCTCGGGCTCCGACTACATCGTGGTCACCCGCGGCTCGCAGCTGCGCTCCAACGGCACCGCGGCGCGTCCGGTGGTCTACACCTCGCGTTCCGACCTCGCCGGCACGGTGGGCGTGAACACCCGCAACGAATGGGGCGGGCTGGTCATCAACGGCCGCGCGCCGATCAACGCCTGCTCCAGCTCCACCGCTACCGGCGGCACGGCCGGCTGTAACAAGGAAGGCGAAGGCTCCTCCGGCCTGTTCGGCGGCAGCTCCTCCACCGACGACAGCGGCAACATCTACTACAGCCGCGTGATGTACGCCGGCTTCCGCGTGAACAACGAGAACGAGCTGAACGGCATCGCCTTCCAGGGCGTCGGCAGCGAGACCGAGGTGGACTACGTGCAGGTCCACAACAACTCGGACGACGGGATCGAGTTCTTCGGCGGCACGGTCAACGCCAAGCACCTGGTGCTGACCGGCAACGAGGACGACTCCCTCGACTGGACCGACGGCTGGACCGGCAAGGTGCAGTTCGTGATCGTCCAGCACTCCAACTCCGGCGACAACGGCTTCGAGATGGACAACCGGGGCGGCTCCAACGACCGTCTGCCGCGCTCCAACCCGACGCTCAGCAACCTGACGCTGATCGGCTCCTCGGGCTCCAGCGGCCGCGGCCTGCTGTACCGCGAGGGCACCAACGGCCGGATCCTGAACGGCATCGTCTCGGGTTTCCCGACCTGCCTCGATATCGACCAGGCCTCCACCTACAACAATCTGAGCGGGGACGAGTTCGCGTCGCTCTACTTCAGCTGCACGACGTCCTTCGACGCCGATACGGGTGAAGTCAGCGACGAGCAGACCGTGTTCACGTCGCAGTCGGCCAACAACAAGACCGGCGCTAGCACGCTCAGCGGCTTCACCTTCATCAGCGGCGGCACGGGCGTTGTCCCGGGCGCCAACGAGCAGGCGGTGACCGCGCTCGACCCGTCGACGATCGACTCCTTCTTCACCAGCACCAACTACATCGGTGCTGTGAAGGACTCGAGCGACACCTGGTACCAGGGCTGGACCTACAAACAGCCGTAAGTCGCGCATTGGCCGCCCGGACTCCCGTCCGGGCGGCCGTCTGCGTTCTCTTGAGCTCCGAAATTGGGGGACAACATGTCCGGCGCTTCCCGTAAGACCACAGCCCTTCTGCTGGCGTCCACCGCTCTTCTCTCTGCCGGGGCGGCCATCGCCCAGGAAGTGACCGACACCGTCGTTGTGCGCGGCACTTTCATCCCCGACGAGAAGCGGGACACGTCCGAAATCTCCAGCGTGCTGGACACGCAGGATTACCAGGCGCAAGGCGACGGCGACATCGCCGCGGCGCTGACCCGCATCACCGGCATCACGCTGGCGCGCGACAAATACGTCTATGTCCGCGGCCTGAACGAACGCTATTCCAACGTCACGCTGAACGGCGCCACGCTGCCGAGCCCGGAGCCGCTGCGCCGCGTCGCGCCGCTGGATCTGTTCCCGACCGCGCTGCTCAGCTCCACCGTCGTCCAGAAGACCTACTCGCCGGAATATGGCGGGGAGTTCGGCGGCGGCCTGATCGCCCTGCGCACCGCCACCCTGCCGGCCGAAGACTTCTTCGAAATGTCGGTCTCCACGGCGTTCGACACCGAGACGACGCTGCAGGAAGGCCTCACCTATTATGGCGGCGGCGATCCCGACTACACCGGCTGGGACGACGGCGAGCGCAACCTGCCCGAGCCGCTGGCCGAGATTTTCGACACCCAGCGCGTCGGCACCACGCTGCCCACCGACCAGCAGCAGGAAATCGGCCGCAGCCTGGCCAATTCCTCGCTTTGGGTGATCCAGGAAGTGCAGAATATCGAACCCGATTTCGGCGCCTCGGTGTCGGCGGGCAAGATCATCCCGGCGGCCTCCGACGTCGATGTCGGCATCCTGTTCGCCGGCGGCTACAGCAACGCCTGGACCACCAAGGTCGGCCTGACCGGCCAGGGCGGCCTGACCGGCGGCGCGCTGGTTCCGAACGTGCTCAGCGAGCGCTTCAGCACCGAACAGGAAATCCGCACCAACGGCCTGCTGACCCTGGGCGTGGATTTCCTGGATACGCATGAGCTGAAATTCACCGGCCTCGGCGTCCGCTCCACGGTGAAGGGGGCGCGGACCTCCGAGGTCGTGATCGGCGGCACCGCGTCGGGCGGCATCATCGACTTCGACCGCCGCGACAAGCTGGACTGGTTCGAACGCCAGGTCTGGCTGGGCCAGCTCGAGGGCTCGCACATGTTCCCGGCGCTGCACAATCTGCAGGCCGACTGGCGCGTGTCCTACGCCGAAGCCATGCGCGACGCGCCGTACCAGCGCGAAGTGTCCTATCGCTGCGTCTCGCCGACCGCCGCCGGCGCGCCGGCCGGCCGTCAGCCCGAATGCGACCTGGCCCCGACCAGCGACGGCTTCACCCCGGGCCTGTGGGCCTATGGCGGCCGCCAGTCGGACAACCTGACCCAGTTCTCCAAGGTGGAGGACATCAACCGCGACTACGGCGCGGACTTCGTCCTGCCAGTGTTCGAGGGCGAGCGTTCGCTCGACCTGAAGGCCGGCGCCGCCTACCAGCTCAGCGACCGCGACGCCTTCGTGCGCCAGTTCCGCTACTCGCCGGGCGGTTCGGGCATTCCGGCCTCGCTGCTGTTCAGCCGCATCGACCACATCTTCGCGGACTCGAACATCTATGACGCGCGGCTGCGCCTGGTGGAGACCGGCGGCCTCGGCTTCCCGGAGGCCTATCGCGCCTCCATGGAGGTCCAGGCCTTCTATGCCGGGTTCGAAGCCCAGGTGACGCCGTATATCTCCATCGCGCTGGGCGGCCGTCAGGAAGAGTCGACCCAGATCACCGACACCTACAACGCCACCCTGACGGATAACGGCGTCGTGGAGACCACGCTGGAGGAGGATTATTTCCTGCCCGCCGGCACGCTGACCTGGAACTTCGCCGACGACCTGCAATTCCGCCTCGGCGCCTCGAAGACCATCACCCGGCCCCAGTTCCGCGAACTGGCCTTCGCCGAATTCTTCGACACCGAGACCGAGCAGAACTTCCGGGGCAACCCGTTCCTGGTGAACACCGAGGTCAAGAACTACGACGCGCGCCTGGAATATTATTTCGGCCGCGACCAGTTCATCACCGTCGGCGCCTTCTACAAGGATCTGGAAAACCCGATCGAGGAATACGCGCTGCAGCTGGGCGACACCCTGGCCAGCTCGTTCATCAACGTCCCCTCGGCGACGCTCTGGGGCGGGGAGTTCGAGTTCGAGAAAATCCTGCCGCTCCAGCAATGGTTCGGCATGGATGGCGCGTCCTGGATGGACGACAAGGATTTCGTCTTCAAGACGAACTACACCTACACCAACTCGGAGGTCTCGGCTGACGGCGACGTCACCCTGGCCCAGCAGGCGACGCTGGTGGACATCGTCCCGAACTCCACTGCGGCGTCCGGCTTCATCGTCGACGGCCGGGAGCTGCAGGGCGCCTCGGAGCACATCTTCAACGCCCAGTTCGGCTACCGGTCGGAAAGCTCCACGCTGAACCTTCTGGTGAACTACGCCAGCGAGCGCATCCGTCAGGTCGAAGACCTGTCCAACGGCCTGCCGGCCGTGATGGAAAAGCCGCCGGTAACCGTCGACCTCGTCTATCTGCGGGACATCACGGTCCGCGGCGGCGAGTTCGAGTTCGGCGTGCGCGTCCAGAACATCCTGGATGAAGACTACAAGGCCTTCCAGGAGGCCGACGGCGTGGTCGTTCCGGTCGATACCTACGATATCGGCCAGACCGTCTCGCTCAGCCTGAAGCGCCGCTTCTAGGCCCCGCTCGCGGGCGGAGTTTGCGGCCCCGGCGCTTCGCCGGGGCCGCTGCGTTTTCGGGGACCGCGCACCGCCGTCTTCGTCATGGAAGCGTCACATGACTGAAATCCAAGCGTCATCGGACTGAAATACGACAGCCACTCGAACGAAGGCTTTTCGCAGCATTACCAGCGGGGGTGGGAGATGATCGGGTCGCGCGTCAGACCCGCGGCCGGACGCCGGATGGCGCCCGCGATCGCCGCCGCCGAGGCGGCGCTCGCAGCCGCTCTGGGCGTCTTGGCCGCCCTGCTGATCTGGACCCTGATGGCCCCCGAATCCGCCGCCCCCGCGGGCGGTCCGCTGCGCGCCGCCGGGGCAGGGCCGGCCGCCGGCGCCCCGGCCCAGGACCGCTCCATCCTGTGGCGCGCCGACCCCTTCGCCCGCGGCGCGGGCCCTGTGCAGCAGGAAGAGGAAGCGCCCGAGACGACGCTGAATCTGCGCCTGTTCGGCGTGGTGTCCGGGGCGGGCGACACGCCGGGCTCGGCCGTCATCCGCACCCCCGACAACCGCCAGAACGTCTTCCGCGAGGGGGAGGAGATCATCCCTGGAGTCTCGCTGGACCGTGTCCTGCCCGACCGCGCGATCATCGTGCGCGAGGGCGTGCAGGAAACCCTCTATTTCGAAGGCGGGCCGCGGCCGGCCGCGGCCGCGCCCGACGCCGCCCCCGCCGTCAGCTTCACCGCCGAGGGGCTCTATGACGCCCTGCAATTCGAGTCGGTGGTGCGCGGCGACCGCATCGTCGGCCTGCGCGTGGTGCGCGCCGTCAATCCGGAGGTCGCCGCCGCGGCGGGCGTCGCCGAAGGCGACATCCTGATGGAGATCGCGGGCCGCCCGCTGGTCGAGGTCTCCGACTATCCCGGCCTGTTCGAGGCCCTGCGGGACGCCGACTCCGTGGACATCGTCGTGGAGCGCGCCGGCGTCCAGATTCCTCTCACCGTCATGCTCGGGACGCCGCAATGATGCTCCGGTCTTTCCGCACTCTCTGCGCCGTCCTGGCCGTCCTCGGCGCCGCCGCGCCCGCGCTCGCGCAAAGCCCGCAGGGCCAGATCATCAATCTGCGCAACGCCGATATCAGCGCCCTGATCGACCAGGTCTCGGCCACCACCGGCTACACCTTCGTCGTCGGCCCGGAGGTGCGGGGGGAGGTGACGGTCGTCTCCCAAATCCCGCTCTCGCCGGAGGAGGTGTTCGAGGTCTTCCTGTCGACCCTGCGCGTGCACGGCTTCTCCGCGGTGCGCATCGATACGGGCGTCTACCGCATCGTGCCGCAGGACGCCGCGGCGGGCGATCCGGGCGCGGGCGGCTTCAACGCCTCGGGCGATTCCTTCTCCACCGTCGTGCTGCGCCTCAATAATGTCGGCGCGCAGGAGGCCGCCCAGTCGATCATGCCGATGCTGGGGCCGCAGGGCGCGGTCACGGCCAACCCGCAATCCAACGCCGTCATCATCGTCGACTACGCCTCCAACCTGCAGCGCCTGCGCAGCGTGGTGGCGGAGCTGGACCGCGACCGGTCCGAAATCGTCTCCGTGCCGGTGGTGAACATGTCGGCGCGCGAAATGGCGGACATCATCACCGGGCTGAACGCCGGCCCGACCGGCGCCACCGGCGCGGTCTCCGCCGTCCCGGTCCGCTCCGGCAACACCGTCGTGCTGCGCGGGGAGCCGGATACGGTCGCGCGCATGGCCGGGCTGATCGGCGATCTGGACCGCACCTCGCTGCGCCAGGACACGGTGCGCGTCGTCCGCCTGCAGAACGCGGACGCCGAGGAGCTGGCCCCGGTTCTGGAAAACCTGCTGGGCGCGCTGACCCAGCCGGGCGAGGGCGCCGAAGGCGCGCCGGCCGTCCCGGGCATCACGGGCGGGCCCAGCATCACGGTCTACGCCTCCACCAACTCGCTGGTGCTGAGCGCCCCGCCCGAAACGCTGAACGAGATGGAGCGCGTGATCGGGGAGCTGGACGTGCGCCGTCCGCAGGTCCTGGTCGAGGCGATCATCGTGGAGGTGTCGGACACCGTCGCCCGGGATCTGGGCGTCCAGTTCCTGCTGGCCGGCAGCCGCGATTCCAGCATTCCCTTCGCCGCCACCTCCTATTCCGGCTCCGCGCCCAGCCTGCTGGCGCTGGCCGGCGCGCTGATCGACGACGAGCGGGTCGGCGGCGGGGAGGACGGCTTCCTCGGCGACACCGCGGCGGCCTCCGCGCTCGGTTCGCGCGGCGCGCTGATCGGCGTCGGCGGCCAGAACAGCAGCGGCGCTCTGTTCGGCGCCATCCTGAACGCGGTGCAGGCCGACCAGGACTCCAACGTCCTGTCCACGCCCTCAATCACCACGCTCGACAATCAGGAAGCCCTGATCAATGTCGGTCAGGAAATCCCGATCTCGACGGGAGAGGTCCTGTCGGCCTCCAACAACAACCCGTTCCGTACGATCGAGCGCAAGGATGTCGGCGTGCGCCTGGCCGTGCGGCCCCAGATCGGCGACGGCGACACGATCAAGCTGTTCATCAGCCAGGAAGCCTCGTCGGTCCTCGGCCCGGTCAGCGTCTCGTCGGGAGAGCTGGTGACCTCCAAGCGCCAGATCGAAACCACCGTCCTGGCCGACAATAGCGAGATCATCGTGCTGGGCGGCCTGATCCAGGACGACGAGCAGGAACAGGAAGAAAAGGTTCCGGTGCTGGGCGACGTGCCGCTGCTGGGCGCGGCCTTCCGCAACACCAGCCGCTCGCGCGCACGCACCAATCTGATGGTCTTCATTCGCCCGACCATCCTGCGCGACGCCGCCACGGCCCAGGCCGCCACCGCCACGCGCCTCGATTACATGCGCGCCGAACAGTTCGCCGCGCAGGGCAATGTGACGGACGAAATCTCCATGGACCGCGTGTTCCGCGACGCCATGGGCGGGGTGAATTATCCCGACGCCGCGCCGGCGCCCGCGCCCTCCGCGCCTGTGCAGGCGGCCCCCCTTCCGCCCGCAGAGCAATGAGCGCCGCCGGGGATCATATCGACCCGGTGCTCGCCTATGTCTTCGCGCGCGAGCACGGCGTGGTCCTGCTGGGCGCCCCGGAGACCGAGGGCGGGCGCGTGCGGCTGGGCGTGCGCGAGGGTGCGCGGCCGGAATCGCTGCTGGAGGCGCGGCGCGCGTTCGGCGCGCCGATCCAGACCTCGGCGATGACGCCCAGCGCCTTCGACCGCCGCCTGTCCGAACTCTATTCGGGACGGGGGTTCGAGGACGCCGCCGGGCCGGAAGACGACGCGGCCAACGAAAACCTGCACAGCCTGGTCGAGGGCATTCCCCAGACCGAGGATTTGCTGGATTCGGGGGACAGCGCCCCCGTCATCCGCCTGATCAACGGCCTGATCGCGGAGGCCGTAAAGCGCAAGGCCTCCGACATCCATATCGAACCGTTCGAGGACCGGCTGGCCATCCGCTTCCGCATCGACGGCGTGCTGCGCGAGGTGCTATCGCCCTCCCGCCGTCTCGCGCCCGCGCTTGTGTCGCGGGTGAAGGTGATGGCGCGCCTCGACATCGCTGAAAAGCGCGTGCCCCAGGACGGGCGCATCTCGCTGGCCCTCGGCGGTCACGCCATCGATGTGCGCGTGTCGACTTTGCCTTCGCGCTATGGGGAGCGGGTCGTGCTGCGCCTGCTGGACAAGGATCAGGCGCGGCTGGACCTGTCCGATCTCGGCATGGACGGCGCCACGCTGGACCGCCTGCGCCGCGCCATCCGTCAGCCCAACGGCATCGTCCTGGTCACCGGCCCGACCGGTTCGGGCAAGACGACCACGCTCTACGCCGCGATGACCGAGCTGAACGACCGGGAGCGCAATATCCTGACCGTCGAGGACCCGATCGAATACGGGCTGGACGGCGTCTCCCAGACCCAGGTGAACCCCAAAGTCGGCATGACCTTCGCCGCCGGCCTGCGCGCCATCCTGCGCCAGGACCCGGAAATCGTGATGGTCGGCGAAATCCGCGATGTCGAGACCGTCCAGATCGCGGTCCAGGCCTCGCTCACCGGCCACCTCGTCCTGTCCACCGTGCACACCAATTCGGCGGCGAGCGCGGTGACCCGCCTGCGCGACATGGGGGTGGAGCCCTTCCTGCTGGCCTCGACGATGAGCGCGGTGCTGGCCCAGCGCCTGGTCCGCCGCCTCTGCCCCTCCTGCAAGGAGCCCTATCAGCCGCACCCGTCGGAGATCGCGCTGCTGCAGCTGCCGGCGGACGCGCCGGCGGATTTCGCCCGGCCGAAGGGCTGCATGGCCTGCGGCGGCACGGGCTATTCCGGCCGGACCGGCATCTATGAGCTGATCGTGGTGGACGACGCGCTGCGCCCGCTGATCCATGGCGACGCGCGCGAGCAGGAGATCGAGGCGCAGGGCCTGAAGGGCGCGCCGAACCTGCTGGAGGCCGGCTCGCTGGCCGCCGCGCGCGGCGAGACCTCCGTGGAAGAAGTGCTCCGCACCTGCCGCCAGAAGGGCGAATCCCAAGAGGGGTTTGACTGATGGCGGCGTTCGAATTCGTCGCCCTGGACGCCGACGGCAAGCGCACGCGCGGCGTGATCGCCGCCGACTCCCTGCGCGCCGCGCGCCGGGAAATCCAGCGCCGCAAGCTGGCGCCCGTCCGCCTGACCCCGGCCTCGGACAAAAAAGCCGGGACGCCGCTGGCGGAATCCCTGTCCGCCCTGTCGCCGCGCCGCCGCCTGTCCTCCACCGATCTCGTCCTCCTGACGCGCCAATTGGCCCTGCTGATCTCCGCCGGCCTGCCGGTGGAGGAGGCGCTCTCGTCCGTAGCCGCGCAGGCGGAGAAGGAGCCGGTCGCCCGCGCTCTTTATGCCGTGCGCGCGCATGTGACGGAGGGCGGCAGACTGTCGGAGGCGTTCGCGCGCCAGTCCGGCCGGTTCGGCGCGCTCTATGTCTCGGTCGTCGCGGCGGGCGAGGGCTCGGGCGCGCTGGGGACGGTACTGGACCGGCTCGCCACGCATCTGGAGAAGGTCCAGATGATGCGGCGCAAGGCGATGACCGCGCTGATCTATCCCGCCGTGCTCGCCGTCGTCGCGCTGACCGTCATCGTCGCCCTGATGGCCTTCGTCGTGCCGCAGATCGTGGACCAGTTCGCGTCCATGGGCGCGCAGCTGCCGATGCTGACCGTCGTGCTGATCGCCGCATCGCATTTCCTGCGCGACTGGGGCTGGGTCGTTCTGCTGGCGCTCGCCGCCGGCGGTTTCGCCTTCTCCCGCGCGCTGAAGACCCCCGCCTTCCGCCGCCGCATGGATGCGCTGCTTCTGCGCCTGCCGGTGGTGGGGCGGCTGGCGCGCGTGGCGGCGGCGGCGCGCTTCGCCCGTACCTTCGCCACGCTGACCGGCAGCGGCGTCCCGGTTCTGGAGGCGTTGCGCGCCGCGCGCGACAGCGCCCGCAACCTGGTCCTGCAGGACGCGGTGGACGCCATGTCGCGCGACGTGCGCGAGGGGGCGTCGCTCAGCGCCGCCATGCGCAAGACCGCGATGTTCCCGCCGCTGATGACCCATATGGCCGCCAGCGGCGAGGCCAGCGGCGAGCTGCCGCAGATGTTCGGCAAGGCCGCCGACTATCTGGAAAACGAATTCGAGACCGCGACCGGCGTCGCGCTGAACCTGCTCGAACCCCTTGTCGTCATCGTCATGGGCGGGGCGGTCGCCGCCATCGTCCTGGCCGTGATGCTGCCCATCCTCAAGCTGAACACCGCCGCGCTGTTCTAGGACGCACGCCATGCAACATTTGACTCGCCGCCTGCTCCACCGCCGCAAGGGCGAAGAGGGCTTCACCCTGACCGAGCTCATGGTCGTGATCTTCATCCTGGGCCTGCTGGCCACGGTGGTGCTGATCAATGTCCTGCCCTCGCGCGACCAGGCGATGGTGGAAAAGGCGCGCGCCGATATCGGCACCTTGGAGCAGGCGCTGGAGCTGTACCGGCTCGACCTCAATTCCTACCCGACGACCGAGCAGGGGCTGGAGGCGCTGGTGGAGCCGCCGGCCGGGCTGACGCGCCCCGAACGCTATCGCACCGGCGGCTATATTCGCGGCCTGCCGGACGATCCCTGGGGCAATGCTTATCAATATGTCGCGCCGGGTCAGGACGCGCCGTTCGAGCTCTATTCGCTGGGCGCCGACGGGTCGCTGCGCGGCGAGGGGCTGGACGCCGATATCGGCGCCAATAGCTGACGATGACGCGGCGCCCGCCCGCCATAATCCCGCGAAGCCGGGATGCGGGATTCTCCCTCGTGGAGGTCCTGGCCGCGATGTTCATCGCGGCGCTGGCCGCGGCCGCCGTGGTCGCGGTGCTGCCGCCCGCAAAGCCCGATACGGAAAAGGCCGCCGAGCGTCTGGCCACCGCCCTGGTCCGCGCCCAGCGCGCCAGCGTCATCGAGGGCGCCTCCATCGGCCTGGTCATGGCGCCGTCCGGATACAGCTTCGCGCACTGGCGGGACGGGGAGTGGGCGGCGCTGGACCGCGCCTCCGGCCTGGGTCCGGCGGACTGGCCCGATGGCGCGCTGGTCCAGATGACAAGCGAGACGATCTCCGAAGACGACGAATTGCCGGAGGGCTTTCCCGCCGTGACGTTCGACGCCACCGGCGGCGCGACGCCCTTCACCGTCCGGCTGGACGGCCGGGCGGGCCGCGCGCTGGTGCGGCTGGAGGCGGACGGCGCGGTGACCGTGGAGACGCCCGATGTCTGAACCTCGGAAGGACGCAGGCTTCACCCTGGCCGAGGTGATGGCGGCGCTGGCGGTGTTTTCCATCGCCGCGCTGGCGCTGCTGCACCTGTCGGCGGAAAACGCGCGCGCCGCGTCTCTGGCGCGGGAGCACGCCTTCGCCTCCCTGATCGCGGAAAATCTGATGGTGGAGGCCGCCGCCGCGCCCGACCTGGATTTCTCCCGCGCCGCCTCGGGCGACGCGGTCATGGACGGGCGCGACTGGGAATGGCGGCGCACCGTCCGGCCGAGCGGCGAGCCCGGCATGGTCCGCGTCGATGTCGAGGTGCGGCTGAAGGATTCGGATTTCGTCAGCGCCGCGCTGACCGGCTTCCGGACCGGCGAATGACCGTGCGCACGCAGCACGCCGAAGCTGGCTTCACGCTGGTCGAGACGCTGGTGGCGATGTTCGTCTTCGCTTTGCTGGCCGCCGCCGGCAGCGGCGTGATGATGCAGACTTTGGCCGGCAAGACCCGGCTGGAGGACGAAAGCGCCCAGCTGGGCCAGCTCGCCGCCATGCACGCCGCACTGAAGGACGATCTGGGCCAGGCCGTGCTGCGCCCCGCCCGCGCGGCCGGTGGCAATGCGGTGATGTTTACCGGCGGGCTGGACGATCCCGATCCCGCCGTTCTGGCGCTGGTGCGCCGGGGCTGGGTCAATCCCGGCGCGATGGAGCGCCGCTCTTCTCTTCTGGCTGTCTCCTACCGGATCGAGGACGGGGCGCTGATCCGCACCGCCTGGCTGCGCCCCGACGCGACCGAGGACACGCCGGTGCGCGAGCGCGTGCTGATCGACGGCGTGCAATCGGCGCAGATCCGCTTCCTGTCGCGCGGCGTCTGGAGCGAGTTCTGGGCCGCCGGCTCGCGCGGGGCGCTGCTGCCCGACGCGGTCGAGCTGGTGCTGGAGATCGAGGGCGCCGGCCCGGTGCGCCAGATGTTCCTGACCGGTCGGGGTGTGGTCTGATGCGCCGCTTCCCCACACTACATTTTCTCAAGCCGAAAGAGTCGGAGCGCGGCGCCGCGCTGCTGGCGGCGGTGTTCCTCGTCGCGCTGATGGCGACCGTGGGCGCGGCGGCGACCGAGGAAATCCGCTACGCCGTGCGCCGCGCCGCCAATGTGGAGGCGCGCGACCAGGCATACTGGTACGCGCTGGGGGCCGAAGCGCTGGCCCAGGCCCGCATCGCCGGGGCCGACGGCGCCGAGCGCCGCCTGCTGGAACAGGCCGCCGCGGACGGGCGCACGCTGGCCTTCCCGATCGAGGGCGGGACCATCGCCGCGACGCTGTCCGACGCCCAGAACTGTTTCAACCTGAACGGCCTGATGCGCGCCGGCGACAGCCGGTATGAGGAGCGCGAGGGCGCGGCGGAGGAATATGTCCGCCTGCTGGTCCTCTTGGACATCCCGCCCGGTCGCGCCCGCGCGCTGGCCAATGCGGCGATGGACTGGATGGACGGCGACGTCCGCCCGCGCAGCGGCGGGGCGGAGGACGGCGCCTATTCCGCCGCGCCCGTCCCCTATCGCGCCGGCAACACGCTGCTGGCCGAGGCCGAGGAGCTGCGCGCCGTCGCCGGGTATGAGGAGGCGGTGTTCGCCCATATCCGCCCCTATGTCTGCGCGGGCGAGACGTCGGAGCCGTCGGCGCTGAACGTCTCCACCCTGCGCTACGACCAGGCGCCGCTGCTCGCCGCCTTTTTCGGGCCGGAACTGACGCTGGAGGAGGCGCAGGACGTGATCGCCGCCCGGCCCGCCGCCGGTTACGCCACGATCACCGGCTTCCTCGCCCAGCCGCGCATCGCCGAAATCCAGATACCCGAAGACAAGCAGAACCGCCTGATCCTGACCTCCACCCGCTTCGCGCTGGCCGCGGACGTGGAATATCTGGACGCGCGCTTCCGGCTGGAAAGCGTCATCTCCGCCCCGCCCAACGCCCGGCCCGCGGTGGTGGCCCGCCGGTTCGGAGCGGCCGAATGAGCGTCCTGATCATCCGCATGCCTGCCTCGACAGGCGAACCCGTCCGCTGGATTCGCGCGGGCGGCGACGGCGCGCTGCTGGACACCGGCCTCACAGATGGCGAGCTGCCGGACGCCAGCGCCGACCGCACGATAATGCTGCTGCCGGGCGAGGCGGTGGCGGGGCACAGCGTCCACCTGCCCCAGGCCGGCGAGGCCCAGACCCGCGCCGCCGCCCGTTTCGCGGTGGAGGACGAACTGGGCGTGGACTCTGCGTCCGTGCATCTGGCCGTCGCGCCGGCTGGCGAACCCGGCGCCCCGCGTCTGGTCGCCGCCATCGGCCGCGACGCGCTGGAAGAGTTTCTGGATCAGGCGCGAGCGCTGGGCGCCGCGCCGGACGCGGCCTTGCCCGAATGGGCGTCCGTCCCCGCCGCGCCGGGGGAGGCGGCGGCCTTGATCGACGGCGATCTGGCGCACCTGGCCTTTGGCGGCGCGCCGCTGGTCTGGGGCTTTAGCGCCGAGCCGGAACTGGCCGCCATCCTGATCGGCCGGGCGCTGGAGCGTCACGATTGCGGCCGAGTCCATGTCTGGGGCGCGGCGGAAGACCTGACCCCGCCCGAGGGCTGGGGCGGGCGGGAGATCGAGGCGCAGCCACTGGCCGGCGCCCGCGGCGCCGCGGCGGTGCTGGCGCGCGGCGCGGTGGCGGCGAAGCTGAACCTGTTACAGGGCGAATTCGCGCCGCGCCGCGCCCGGCGGCTGGACATCGGCCCGTGGCGGCGCGCCGCCGTTCTGGCCTGCGCGGTCTTCGCCGCCTGGCTGGGTCTGGTGGCGGCGGAGGCGAACGCGCTGAACCGCCGCGCCGCGGCGCTGAACACCGAGGCCGAATCCGCCTTCGCCCGCGCCTTCCCGGACGAGGCGCGCATCGTCAATCCGCGCCTCCAGATGCAGACGCGGCTTGGCGAACTGCGCGGCTCCGGCGGCGGGGCGTTTCTGGACCTGGCCGCGATCCTGGTCGCCGCCGTCGATACGCATGAGGGGATGGAGATCGGCGCGATGCGCTATGACCGCGACGACGGCGCGCTGTCGGCCGAGCTTCTGGTCAATGATTACGCCGACCTTCAGGCCCTGCGCGACACGGTCGCCGCGCGCGGCGGGATGATGGAGGAGGGGGCGTCGCGCCAGACCGGCGGGCGCATCTCCGGCGACGTCACGGTGCGGCTGCCATGATGGCGATGCTGACCGAACGCTGGATGGCGCGCAGCCCGCGCGAGCGGCTTCTGCTGTCGGTCGCAGGCGTGCTGGCCGCGCTGATGCTGGTCTGGTTCGCGCTGGCGGCCCCGGCACTGGCCGCGCGGGAGCGGGCCGGGCGCGCCTATGCTTCCGCCGCCGACCTGTATGAAGAGATGACCGCCGGGGCGCGGGAGGCCGCGCGCCTGCGCCTGTCGGCCCCGGCCATACAGGATGAGGCCGACCAGGCGCCGCTGCGCACCGCGGCCAGCGCGCTGGCGCGCGATTTCGGCCTGCAGATTTCGCGCATCCAGCCCGGCGAGGCCGGGGCGCTGGCCTTCGTGTTCGAGACCGCCGATCCCGGCGATCTGTTCCGCTGGATCGAGGGGCTGCAGACCCGCTATGGCGTCGCCGCCTCCACCGTCACGCTGCGCCGCAATGACGGCGCGCGCACCGTCCAGGCCAGCGTGCTGGTGGTGGAGGCGCAATGAGGGCCGCCCTGCTGATTTTCGTTTTCGCGCTGGCCTTTCTCGCCGGCGCCGTCGCGCGCTTTCCGCTGTCCGCCGCGCTGTCGCTGGGCGGCGCGCGGGCGGAGGGGCTGGACTGGCGCGCGGCGGAGGGCACGGTCTGGTCCGGCCGGGTGCGCGGCCTGACGGTCCGGGACTATCCGCTGGGCGACGCCAGCCTGTCCCTGTCGCCGCTGTCGCTTCTCACGCTGTCGCCCGCCGCGGACGTCGCGCTGGCAGGGCCGGAGGCGAACGGGCGCGCGCGCATCGTTCTCACGCCCGGCGGGGCGGCGCGCCTGTCGGACGGGCAGGCCTCGCTGCGCCTGTCGGAACTCACCGCCATCGACGCGCGCCTGCGCGCGCGCGGCGGATCGCTGACCGCGCGCGATGTGGAGATCGCCTTCCGCGACGGCCGCTGCACACAGGCGCGCGGCGCGCTGCAGACCGACGCGCTGACCTATGGCTTCGGCGGCGACTGGCGCGGCCCGGTGCTGGACGGTGCGATGGCGTGCGACAATGGCGTTCTGGTCATGGCGCTGACCGGCGCCGACGAGGCGCAGGAGGTGGAGGCGCGGGCCATGCTCGGCCGCGGCGAAACACGGGTGGAGGCCGCCGTGCGGTCCGACGACCCGGCGCTCGCCCGCATCGCGCCCTTGATCGGCTTCACCCCCTATGGCGAAGGTTGGCGCTATCAGAGGAGCTTCGGCGAATGATGCGCCCGCCAATACGCCTGACAGTTTGCGCCGCCGCGCTCGCGGGCCTTCTGGGCTCGGGCTGCGCCGCCGTTCCGGTGGCGGTCGCCGTCGGCGCGATGGGCGCGGTGCCAGGCGACCGCAACGCGGACGCCGGCGCGGATGCTCCCCAACCGGCGCCAGCCCAGCCGGCTTCAGACCAGCCCGTCCCGGCCCAGATCCTTCCGCCCCGCGCGGACCCGCCGCGCGACTTTCCGGCCCTGCCGCTGGCGCGTCCGGCCCTGCTGCCGCCGCAGGACCTGGCCGCGGGCGATTGCGCGCTGTTCCTGTTCTCCAGCGGGGCGGATTCCGAATTCCGCGCCTTCGCCCCGGCGGACGGCGGCTCGCTGAAACTCAATTTGGACGGGGTCCGCACCCTGCCGGCCATCGCGCCGCTGGCCGAGTCATCGGAGATGTTCGAGCAGACCTATGAGTCCGGCGGCCTGACCGCGCGCCTGTCCGCCGCGCTGGGTGAGGTGCTGCCCCAGGGGCGGCGCGTGCCGGAGGCGACGCTGCGCCTGTCGGGGGCGGAGGGCGCGGCGCTGGTCACTCCGCTGGCGGGCCTGCTCGCCTGCGCCGCGGAAACCGAAGCTCAATAATCGACGTAAGGGCCGTCGCCCGGCGGGCGCTCGGCCTTTTCATAGCCCTCGGCCGAGAACAGGCGCAGCCGCCGCTGCACCCCGCCGCCCAGCTCCACCACGATCTCGCCCAGCGGCGTGATTTGCGCGAAATCCTTCGCGAACCACGGATCGTAATCGGCGAAGGCCGAGACCAGCAGCACCGGCCCCGCCGTGCCCGATGGCAGGGCGCAGCACGCCTCCGCATGGCCATAGGGCTCGGCATAGCGCTGATACATCGCCACGGCGGGCGCCTGACCGCGCCGGTAATAATCGGCGGCGTGATAGGCGAAGCGGTCGTCGAACACCGCGGTGTCGAACCCGCCCTCTGCCGCCGCCGCGGCGACCCGGTCCGCTGTCTCTTCCCAGCCGCGCACCTGTTTGAACGCGTTCTCCATGCCCGCCGCTTCGATCACGCGCGGCGAGACCAGCGCCGCCGTGCCGGGCAGGGTGAAGGCCAGATTGCCCAGGATCGCCAGCGCGATCAGCGCCCGGCGCGGCCAGCGTCCCGGCGCGCGGATGGACAGTGGCTCCGGCCCCGCCAGCAGGCCGGCGACCAGCACCGCGCCCGACGGATACGCCGCCCCCGCCCAGTTGGCGTAGGAATGGGCGACGAAGGCCTGCGCCGACACCACGGCCAGCGGGATCGCCGCGAACAGGGCCAGCAGCGCCGCGTCCCGCCCGGCCCTGCCCAGGGCCGCGCGAACCATCGCCACGACCAGAAGCGGGAACACGACCGGGCCGAACACGCCCAGCTGCGTGACCCAGAACTCCAGCAGCTCGCCCGGATTGAACAGGGGACCGATCCAGTCGGCGTTGTCGGCGGTGTGGGCCACCGTCTCCATGCCGTTGGCCGCGTTCCAGATCAGGTTCGGCGCGAACAGCGCCGCCGCGACGCCAAGCGCCAGCGCACCGTATCGCGACCACAGCGCCGCGCGCACCCGACCGTCCAGAACCATGGCGAGCGCGACCGCGATCACGGCGTAGACCATCGCGTATTTGGCCATGAAGCCAAGCCCGACCGCTGCGCCCAGCGCCGCCGCCCATCCCGCGGAGGGCCGGGAAACAAGACGGAACAGCGACAGAAGCATGAAACTCCACAAGGCAAGCAGCGGCGCGTCGGTGGAGATGATGAAGGAGGACAGACCCACCCCCATCATGGTCAGCCAGATCGCCCCGGCCAGCACGCCGGCGCGCGGCCCGTACAGGTCGCGGCCCAGCAGCATCAGCGCCGCCGCCGCCGCGCCGTGGCACAGCGGGGCGGACAGGCGCACCGCCCATTCGGCGTCGCCGAACAGGCCCGTCGTCGCCCCGATCATCCAGGCGATCAGCGGCGGCTTGGAGTAATAGCCAAAGGCCGGAGTCTGCGCCCAGCCCCAGTACTGGGCCTCATCCGGGTACAGATCCAGATGCGTGAGGGCGAGGATCGCCACGCGCGCCGCCACGATGGCGGCCAGCCCCGCCCACGCCCAGACAGGCAGGCCGGCCGCGCTGGTCCACGCCGTTCCGCCCGCCCGCACGGGCGCGGCGGCGGCGGCCGAAATGTCGCTGCGAATGGGCATCGCACGCTTTCCTTACGCGCTCCGCTCCGGCGCATCCAGCGCCGCGAAAGCCGCCGCTGTGGCATTTGTGCAGCGCAATATGTTTGTCATCGCGCGTGCGAAGAAGGTTCACGGATGCGTCCGCGAACCGTCAAACAGCGGGCGTAGATGCGATCCCCAGGGGCGGGTTCGGCGCTTGCGCCGGGCCCTGTTTTTTTGAGCACTCAGGGGATCCTTTCCATGAACTTCCGCAACACTCTCGCGGCTTCCGCGGCGGGCCTGGCGCTGGCGTCCGGCGCCGTTATCGAGGCCCACGCCCAGGAAACCACGTCCGCGATCCGCGGTTTCGTTTCCGGCCCGTCCGGCGCGCCGGTTTCCGGCGCCAGCGTCATCGTCACCGACACCCGCACGGGCACGCGCCGCGCGCTGACCACGGATGGCTCGGGCCAGTTCACCCTGCAGAACCTGAATGTCGGCGGCCCCTACAGCGTCGAGGTCGGCGCCGCGGAATTCCAGTCCGCGCGCGTGGACGGCGTCTTCCTGACCCTGGGCGACACCGCGGACCTCAGCCTGCGCCTGGACGCGGCGGCGGCCGGCATGGACGTGGTCGTCGTGACCGCCTCCCAGGTCGTGGCCCAGACCGCGACCGGCCCCTCGGCCACCTTCACGCTGGAGGATCTGGCCGAATCCCCCGCCATCAACCGCGACCTGAAGGACATCATCCGCCAGGACCCGCGCATCTATCTGGACGAAAGCTTCGCGGACTCAATTCAGTGTGCCGGCGCGCACCCGCGCTTCAACAGCCTGACCGTCGACGGCATCGGCCTGAACGACGGGTTCGGCCTGAACTCCAACGGCTACCCGACCGAGCGCATGCCGTTCCCCTACGACGCCATCTCCCAGGTGTCGGTGGAGCTGGCGCCGTTCGACGTCCAGTACGGCGGCTTCACCGCCTGTAACATCAACGCGGTCACCAAGTCCGGCTCCAACGAATTCCACGGGTCGGCCTTCTTCGACTACACCGACAACGGGCTTCGCGGTCACTCGATCGAGGACGTGAACGTCTATGTCCCGGACTTCGACGAGAAGCGCTACGGCGCCACGTTCGGCGGCCCGATCATCAAGGACAAGCTGTTCTTCTTCGCCGCCTACGAGAAGTTCGAGGGCCAGAACCTGTTCTTCCGCGGCCCCGCCGGCTCCGGCGCGGCGAACGAGGTCGCGGGCTTCACGATCGCCGAGTACAACCAGATCGCGGACATCGCGAACAATATCTATGGCTACGACCCGGGCGGCACGCCGGCCAACTCCCCGGCGGAGGACGAGAAATTCCTGGTCCGCCTGGACTGGAACATCACCGACCAGCACCGCGCGGCCTTCACCTACAACTATAACAGCGCGCTGAACCTGACCGAGTCGGACGGCGACAATTCAGAGTTCGAATACTACAACCACCTGTACAATCGCGGCGCCGACCTGAACGCCTATTCGGGCCAGATCTTCTCCGACTGGACGAACAATTTCTCCACCGAGCTGCGCGTCGCCTATAACGACGTCGACTTCACCCAGGCCTCGGTGAACGGCACCGACTTCGGCGAAGTCCAGATCTCCGACAGCGGCAACACGATCTATCTGGGCGCGGACGACTCCCGCCACTCCAACGCTCTCGACTACACGTCGCTGAACATGAAGCTGGCGGCCAACTACCAGCTCGACAACCACCTCATCACGGTGGGCGGCGAGCGGCTGACCTACGACATCTACAACCTGTTCGTTCAGCACACCGAGGGCGAGTTCCGCTTCAACTCCATCGCGGACTTCGCGGCGGGCGACGCGGCGCGCATCTATTACAACAACGCCGCCGGCACGAACGAGCCGACGGACCTGGCCGCCGAGTTCAGCTACGACGTCAACACGCTGTACGCGCAGGACCAGTTCGACTACGGCGACTTCTCCTTCACCGCCGGCCTTCGTTACGAGTGGTACTCGAACGACGACGTGCCGACGCTGAACCCGAACTTCCTGGCCCGGAACGGCTTCGACAATACCGAGAATTTGGACGGCAAGTCGCTGCTGCAGCCGCGCTTCGGCTTCGACTGGACCGCGACCGACCGGCTGTCCGTCCATGGCGGCGCCGGCCTGTATTCGGGCGGCAACCCGAATGTCTGGGTCGCCAACTCCTACCAGAACGACGGCATCAGCCAGATCGCCCTGCAATACCGCCCGCCGGTGATCGACAATCTGTTCGTGGAGCCGATGACCCAGGACGAAGGCGGCGCGGGCCGTCCGATCTACGGGATCCCGACCTCCATGTACGACGCCGTCGCCGCGGCCACCGCCGACAGCGCGGTCAACGCCATCGACCCGGATTTCGACATCCCGGCCGAATGGAAATTCGCCCTGGGCGCAGTCTACGACCTCTATCTGCCGGGCTTCGGCGGCGAGTACACGGTCATGGCCGACCTGCTGTATTCCAAATCGAAGGAAGCCGCCCAGATCGTCGACGCCACGCTGGCTCAGGTCGGGACCGCGCCGGACGGCCGCCCGATCTATCGCCGGGTGGATTTCTCGGACGCCGACTGCGTCGCCGATCCGTCCAGCGCCGCCTGCTCCACCCGCGGCTTCGACAACGACTTCATCCTGACCAACAGCGACGGCGGGGAGCAGTTCGTGGCCTCGCTGGCCCTGTCCAAGGAGTATGAGTTCGGCCTCGACTGGTCGCTGGCCTACGCCTTCGTCGACTCCACCGACGTCAACCCGATGACCTCCTCGGTGGCGTTCTCGAACTGGGTGAACCGCACCGCCTCCGACCTCAACAATCCGGAAGAGGCGACCTCGAACTACGAGATCCCGCACCGCTTCACCGGCTCGATCAGCTATGAGCACAATTTCTTCGGCGATTTCGCCACGCGCTTCACGCTGTTCGGCCAGGCGTTCCAGTCGCGGCCCTACTCCTTCACCTTCAACAACGCCTCGTCCGACATGTTCGGCGACGGCCAGATCTACGCCCACCTGCTCTACGTGCCGGAGCTGAACGACGCCGGCGTCACCTATGACGCGGGCTTCGACCTGGCGGGCTTCAACGCCTTCATCGACGAGTACGAGCTGGATCGCGGCATGATCGCCCCGCGGAACTCCATCGACGGCTCCTGGACCAACAAGTTCGACCTGCGGATCGAACAGGAATTCCCGGGCGTCATGGGCGGCCACAAGACGGCCGGCTTCCTGGTCATCGAGAATGTCGCCAACATGATCGACGACTCCTGGGGCGTTCTCTACCAGTCGCCCTTCCCGCAATCCTCGGGCGTGGTCGAGGCCTCCATCGACCCGGCGACGGGCAGCTACGTCTACGAGAACTTCTTCTATCCCACTCCGGAAAGCCGCGTCGGCGACGTGTCCTTCTGGACGCTCCGGATGGGCCTGCGTTACGAGTTCTAGTCCTCTTCCGAACAGAAGACGCAGCGCGCGGAGGGCCGGGAAACCGGCCCTCCGTTTCGTTTGAAACGTGACTCTTTATCCATCTGCATTTGGCGCCCGGCCGCGTGGAACGGGGCGCGCCGGCCCCTCGTTGGTCCGGGGCGGGAAACATCCCGCCGGAAGATCAATTGGAGGATGGGCCATGGGCGACATCACCGGAACCACAGTGGCGATCCTGGTCGCGGACGGGTTCGAGGAATCCGAGTTCTTCGACCCGAAACAGGCGCTGGAAGACGCCTGCGCGCGCGTGGAGGTCGTCAGCCTGAAGACCGGCGACATCCAGGGCTTCAAGCACATGGACAAGTCGCGCACAGCAAAGGTCGACAAGGCGGTGAAGGACGTCCGCGCCGCCGATTACGACGCGCTGGTCATCCCGGGCGGCCTGTTCAACCCGGACCATCTGCGCGGCGATCCGGACGTGATCGATTTCGTGCAGGACTTCTTCACCCAGAAAAAGCCGGTCGGCGCGATCTGCCACGGGCCGCAGGTCCTGATGACCGCGCGGGTGTGCGAGGGCCGCACGATGACGGCGTTCAAGACCGTCCAGCCGGATCTGGAGCTGGCCGGCGCGAAGGTCCGCGACGAAGCGGTCGTGGTCGATGGCGGCCTCGTCACCTCGCGCAAGCCGGACGACATCCCGGCCTTCAACGCCAAGCTGATCGAGGAGATCGGCGAGGGCAAACACCGCCGCCAGGCGGCCTGAGCCTCTTCGAAAAATTCCAAACGCGTCCCTCGCCGCCGTCCTCCCCCGGATTCCGGCGAGGGGCCAAGGCGGCGGTCCCCCTCAAGGGACCGCCGCCCAAATCTTGAACGGCGGCCCTTCGGGGCCGCCGTTTCTATTTGCGGGTGATGTGCTTGCGCAGGATTTTGGCGTTGCGCCGGTGCGCGCGCCAGCCGATGTCGAACAGGTCGCCGACCAGCGGGACGGAGCCGATCGCGGTGTCGACGCCGATATTGGCGATCATGATCGCCATCTTGTGCTTCGGCAGGTCGATTTCCTTGGCCAGTTTCAGGAAATACAGGCCGACGGCGCCGCTCGCCACGTCGCCGACCACCGGGATCAGGCCGATGATGGCGTCCAGGCCGAATGGCACCCCCGCGATGCGGAACTGCGTGTCGAAAATTTTTGCGATGGCCTCGGCCTGGCGCACGGCGTTTTCGTGCTCCACCGGCGCCATGACTTCGCCCTGCAGCGGCTCGCCATACGGGCGCCCGTCGGCGGCGGCGCTCATCGGATCAGCCTCACCGGGTCAGACCGCCGGCCGGGGCTCGCGCAGGATCACCCACACCGCGTGGATGATGCCCGGGATATAGCCCAGCAGCGTCAGAAGGATGTTGAGCCAGAATTGCAGGCCCAGCCCGACCTGCAGGAACACGCCCAGCGGCGGCAGCAGGATCGCGACAAGAATGCGGATAATGTCCATGCCCCTCAAACGGGCGGCGCGGGCCCGGGTTCCTTGCCCGGCCTTGTCTTCCCGCCCGCCCTCGGGCCCAATCGGATTCGGGGAGGGGCGGATGACCCGCGCGGATGTGCAGTCCTATCTGGAGCCGGGGGAGCGCATCCTCTGGACCGGCCATCCGCCGGGCGGGCTGATCGTCCGCCGCTACGATCTCATCTTTGGGATTTTTGTCTGGCCATGGTCGGCGATTGTGATCGGCTGGCTGCCCTTCATGGTGCGTGAAGCGGCGCAGGACAGCGTGACTCTGATCTCGTCTATTTTTTACCTGCCGTTTCTGGCCTTCGCGCTCTACGCGACCTGCGGCAAATATGTGCTCGATGCGATTGACCGGCGCGGGATGGTCTACGCCGTCACAGACCGCCGGGCGATCATCGTTTCCGGAGTCTTCAGGACGTTCGCAACGTCACAATCCATCACGCTTGACACGCAGCTGCGAGCCGGGCCTTCAGGACAGACCGGACAATCGCTCATGATCGGTCCGGGTGGGTTTTCCAAACCGATGTGGGATGCGGAGCGTCGTGGGCTGATGCGCAAGCCCTGGCATCCGTTCTGCTTCGAACGAATTGCGGATGCGGGATTGGCTGCCATGGCGATCCGCTACGTCCAGAGCGGACGGGTCGGACCCTAGGCCTTGTCCAGCGCGGCTTCGAAGGCGGGGACGGCGTCGAACAGGTCGGCGACCAGGCCGTAATCGGCGACGCCGAAGATCGGCGCCTCCTCGTCCTTGTTGATCGCGACGATGACCTTGGAGTCCTTCATGCCGGCCAGATGCTGGATCGCGCCGGAAATGCCGACGGCGATATAGAGGTCCGGCGCCACGACCTTGCCGGTCTGGCCGACCTGCCAGTCGTTCGGCACGAAGCCCGCGTCCACCGCCGCGCGGCTGGCGCCCATCGCCGCGCCGAGCTTGTCGGCCAGGTTCTCCAGCATCTTGAAATTCTCGCCGCTGCCCATGCCGCGCCCGCCGGAGATCACGACCTTGGCGCTGGCCAGTTCCGGGCGCTCGCTTTCGGACAGCGCCTCGGACACGAACTCGCTCTTCAGCGCCGACAGGTCCGGGCTCACCGTCTCCACCGCCGCAGAGCCGCCCTCGGCCGGGGCGGCGTCGAACGCGGTGGTGCGCACGGTCAGCACCTTTTTCGCGTCGGCGCTGGTGACGGTCATCATCGCGTTGCCGGCATAGATCGGGCGGGTGAACCGGTCGCCCTCGATCCCCGACACGTCGGACAGATGCATCACGTCCAGCTTCGCCGCCACGCGGGGGGAAAAATTCTTCCCAGCCGTCGTCGCCGGGCTGACCAGCGCGTCATATCCGTCCATCAGCGGCAGGATTGTCTGCTCCATCGCCTCGGCCAGGCGGTTTTTCAGCGGCGCGGCCTCGGCCAGCAGCACCTTGCGCACGCCCTCGATCTTCGCGGCGGCGTCGGCGGCGCCCTGCGCGCCTTCGCCCGCGACCAGGACGTCGATATCGCCGGACAGCGCCCTGGCGGCGGTCACGGCTTTCAGCGTCGCCTCGTTCAGCGAAGCGTTGTCGTGTTCGGCGACGACCAGAACCGCCATCAGATCACTCCCTTGGCTTTCAGCTTCGCGACAAGCTCTTCGGCGGATTCCACGATCTCGCCCTTCTGCCGCGCCGGCGGCTCGGTCACCTTCACCACGGAGAGGCGCGGGGCCAGGTCGACGCCGGTCTCGGCGGCCTCCCTGACGTCCAACGGCTTCTTCTTCGCCTTCATGATATTGGGCAGGGAGGCGAAGCGCGGCTCGTTCAGGCGCAGATCGGTGGTCACCACGGCGGGCAGCTGGACTTTGACCGTCTGCAGGCCGCCGTCGATTTCCCGCGTCACCGTCGCCGCGCCGTCCGCGATCTCCACTTTGCTGGCGAAGGTGGCCTGCGGCCAGTCCATCAGCGCGGCCAGCATCTGGCCGGTGGCGTTGGAATCGTCGTCGATCGCCTGCTTGCCCATGATGACCAGGTCCGGGCTCTCGTCCGCGGCGATCTTGGCCAGGATCTTGGCGACCGCCAGCGGCTCCGGGTCCGCGTCGGTCTTGATGAGGATCGCGCGGTCCGCGCCCATGGCGAGCGCGGCGCGCAGCGTCTCCTGCGCCTTTTCCGGCCCGATGGAGACGGCCACGACCTCGCTGGCGGTGCCGTCTTCCTGCATCCGCACGGCCTGTTCGACGGCGATTTCGTCGAACGGATTCATGGACATCTTCACATTGGCCAGTTCGACCCCGCTTTCGTCGGCCTTCACCCGCACCTTGATATTGGCGTCGAGCACGCGCTTGACCGGGACCAGAACTTTCATGGCGTCGTCGCCTTCATGTTTCGGACGAGGAAAACGCGCGCCGGGCGGGATGTCCCCGGCGGCGCGGGCGGACCCTAAAGCGGCCCCGCGAGTGAATCAACGCGGGCGCCAATCCCAATCACAGGGCGGGATACAGCGCCGCAGGGGCGCCCGCGTTGACGCGTTCTTAACCGTAACTGGCCATTGGATGGGACGGCTTTTCGCAAAGGTCCGGACCCATGGCGCGCAGCACAAAACGCGGCGGCTCATCGCAAGGCCGCGCCCGGCCCCGGCCGAAAAAACGGCGGGGCGGCGGCCTTCTGGTCCTGTTCGCCATTCTGGTGGTCTGGATCGGGATCGCGGGCTGCGGCTTCCTGCTCTGGGCGGGGCGCGACCTGCCGGACCTGTCCGGCCTGCAGACCGCCGAGCGCGCGCCCAGCGTCACCTATCTGGACAGATACGGGGAGCTGATCGGCCGGCGCGGCGACCAGCAGGGCCGCGCCATGCGCATCAACGAGCTGCCGCATTATCTGCCGCGCGCTGTGATCGCGGTGGAAGACCGCAAATTCTATTACCACCCGGGCGTCGACCCGTTCGGCATCGCGCGCGCGGCCATCGCCAATGCGCGCGCCGGCACGGTGGTGCAGGGCGGCTCCACCATCACCCAGCAGCTCGCCAAGAACCTGTTCCTGACAAACGAGCGCACGATGAAGCGCAAGGCGCAGGAGGCCGTGCTGGCCCTGCAGCTGGAGCGGCGCTTCACCAAGGACGAGATCCTGGAGCTGTATCTGAACAGCGTCTATTTCGGCTCCGGCGCCTGGGGGGTGGAGGCCGCCTCCCGCCGCTATTTCGGCAAGTCGGCCAGCGAGGTCAGCCTGGGCGAGGCCGCGCTGCTGGCCGGGCTCCTGAAGGCGCCGTCCCGCTACAACCCGTCCTCCGACGTGCGCCGGGCAGAGGGCCGGGCGACCGTTGTGCTGGACGTGATGGTGGAGGCGCGGGAGATCACGCCGGACGAACGCGACGCCGCCTTCGCCAGCCCGATCGTGGTGGCGCGCGCCGCCGGCGCCTCCAGCGCCTATTATTTCATGGACTGGCTGGACGTTCAGCTGAGCGAGCTGATCGGCAAGGTCGACCGCGACCTGATCGTGGAGACGACGCTGGACCTGAACCTGCAGCGCGCCGCCGAGGCCGCCCTGAAAGCGCATCTGGATACGGAGGCCGCCGAGGCCGGGGCGACCCAGGGCGCCGCCGTGGCGCTGGATCCCGCCGGCGGGGTGATGGCGATGGCCGGCGGGCGGTCCTACGACCAGAGCCAGTTCAACCGCATCTCCCAGGCTCGGCGCCAGCCGGGCTCGTCCTTCAAGCCCTTCGTCTATCTGACGGCGGTGGAGCGCGGCGTGCGCCCGGGCGACCGGCGCATGGACGCCCCGGTGCGCATCGGCGACTACGCGCCCGGCAACTATAACGACAAATATGAGGGCGAGATCACGGTCCGCCGCGCCTTCGAACAATCCTCCAACGCCGTCGCGGTGCGCCTGGCGCAGGAGGCCGGGATCGCCACGGTGGCGAAGACCGCGCGCCGCATGGGCATTACTTCGCCGCTGCGCAACGAAGGCGCGCTGGCGCTGGGCGCGCAGGAGGTCACGCCGCTGGAGCTGGCCGCCGCCTACGCCCCCTTCGCAAACAGGGGCCAGGGCGTGTTCGCCCATGGCGTCGTCCGCATCCGCACGCCGGAGGGCGAGGTGGTCTATGAGCGGCGCGGGTCGGGACCGGGGCGCGCCATGGACCCCGAAACCTGGGCGGTGATGACCGATCTGATGCGCGGCGTGGTGCGCCGCGGCACCGGCCGCCGCGCAGCGATCGAGGGGCGCGACATCGGCGGCAAGACCGGCACGACCGACAATTTCCGCGACGCCTGGTTCGCCGGCTTCGCCGACGGGCTGACCGCGCTGGTCTGGGTCGGAAACGACGATTTCAAGCCGATGCAAAAGATCACCGGCGGCACCCTGCCGGCCGAAATCTGGCGGGATTTCGTGGCGCCGGCGCCGTCCTTCCAGGTCGATCCCTATGCCGGCTACCGCCCCACCGCGGCGCCCGATCCGGCCGCGCCGGAAATGGACCCGGTGGCGGAGGTCGAAGACCAGGCGCCGGTCCAGACCGCGGCGGAGGACGATCCGCTGGGCGCGCTGATCGCCCGCGTCGCCAACTAGGCGCCGGTCCGCTCCCACCTGCGATAGGATTCGGCCAGCTTCGCCGGGTCCGCCCCCGCCAGATAGCGCGACAGCAGCACCAGATTGCGCGCGCTCGCCCGGCCGTAGCCGGCGCGGCGCCAGGCGTCCGCGCTGGTCACCGCGCGGGAGGCCAGCATCGTCATGCGCGCCTTGCCGATGCGGCGCGCCAGCGCGACGTCCTCGAACAGCGGGGCCGGCTCGTGGCCGCCCAGCGCCTCATAGAAATTGCGGGAGATCAGCAGGCCCTGATCGCCATAGGGCAGGGCGAACAGGGCGCAGCGCGCCGCCACCGCCCGCTCCAGCACCCGCGCGCGCCAGTCCGCATCGTCCAGCGCGAAGCGGAAGGCCGCCGCCCGTTCCCCGGCGCCCGGCGCGGCGATGAAGGCCGCCGCCTCCTCGCACCATCCGGCCTCCAGCGCTGTGTCGGCGTGCAGGAACAGGAGGTAAGGCGCGCGCGCCGCGGCGGCGCCGGCGCGCTGTTGCGGGCCGCGCCCCGGCGCGCCGATCACCAGCCGCGCCCCGCGCGAGGTCGCCAGCGCGCAGGTGCCGTCGGCGGACCCGCCGTCGGCGACAATGATCTCTTCGACTCGGTGGCTGGACAGGGAGTCCAGCGTCCGGCCCAGCCCCGCCTCGGCGTTCAGCGTCGGGATCACGACAGAGATCATGGCCGCCACCATAGCGCGGTTTTGCCGCCTCGACGCCGGGCCGCGCCGCGCGTAAACCCCCTGCACGCTATCAGGACAGGTCCATGGCCCCTATCGATATCGCCCTCGCCGTCGCGCTCGCCGCCGTCGCGATCACGCTCGGCTTCGGCATCTATTCGCTGATGAAGGGCGGCCAGTATGCGCGCTCGCACTCCAACAAGCTGATGCGCCTGCGCGTGGCGCTGCAGGCCGTGGCCATCGTCATCCTGGTGGTCGCCTTCTGGCTGAAGCGCGGCGGCTAGGCTTCGCACGGGCCTGCGATTTCGGGCACACTCGCGCCCATGGTGAAGCTCACCAAAATCTACACCCGCACCGGCGATGACGGCACGACCGGCATCGTGGGGACCGAGCGCGTGTCCAAAGCCGCGCCTTTGATGGCGGCGATCGGCGCGGTGGACGAGGCCAATTGCGCAATCGGCCTGGCCCGCGCCGCGCTGGATGGCGCGCCGTCGGACATCCTGAAACGGGTGCAGAACGATCTGTTCGATCTGGGCGCGGACCTCGCCACGCCGGCGGAGACCGAAGGCGCGCTGCGCGTCACGCCGGACCAGACGCGCTGGCTGGAAACGCAAATCGACGCGGTGAACGCGGACCTGGAGCCGCTCAGCTCCTTCATCCTGCCCGGCGGGACGGAGGCGGCGGCGCGCCTGCATATGGCGCGCGCGCTGGCGCGGCGGGCGGAGCGGGCGGTGATCGCCGCGCGCGAGTCCGGCGCGGACTCTGGCGCGGGAGGCGGGCCGGAGCCGGCGATCTATCTGAACCGGCTGTCCGACCTGCTCTTCGTCATGGCGCGCGCCGCCAATGATGGCGGCGCGGCCGATCTGCTCTGGGTTCCGGGCGGAGAGCGTTAGCGCGCGTCCCGCGCTTTTTTCGGCGGGGTCCGGTCCTCCCACGGTTTTTCGTCGGCCTTGTGATAGCGGCCATGGCCGCGTCCCTCGGCCTCCTGCGCCTGATGGCGGCTGCCGACGCTCTGCGCGGCGTGGCCGCCAGCGCGCGTGCCCACCATGTCCGGATCGGTGACGTCTGCGTCCGGCGCCTCGGCCGCCGCGCCCTCGCGCAGCATCTCCTCGCGCGTGGTCGGCTGGCCGGCCTCGCCGGTGAAGGGGTCTTCGTCGCCGGTCTCGCGTTCGGTGCGGCGCTGGGTCCTGGTCTGCTGGGTCATTGGTCTCTCCCTCTTGATTGAGGGGAAAACGGGCGCGGAAAGCGGAGCGTTCCGCCCCGGACTCAGTCGCCGAGGCCTGCGCGGACCTTGCCGAAGATGACGCTGTCGCGCGGGCCCAGATGGGTCTTCCACGCCGCGCGCAAATGGCCCTCGCGCGCAAAGCCCAGCGCCTCCAGCACGCCGATCGAGGCGGCGTTGTCCGGATCGACGTCCGCGCCGATCCGCTGCAGGCCCAGCTTGTCGAAGCCGTGCGCGGCGACCGCGCCGGCGGCCTCTGTCATATAGCCCCGGCCCCAGCGGTCGCGGCGCAGGATATAGCCGATATTGGCCACGTCCGGGCGCACATCCACCAGCGTCACCCAGCCCAGCGCCTGGTCCGCGTCCGGCCCGTCCGGCTCGGTGATCGCCCAGGTGCGGTATGTCGTGCTGGTCGCGTTTTCGCCGACCATTTTGCGCGTCTCGTCCAGGCTCTCATGCGCGCCCCGCCACCAATAGACAACGCAGTCCGGGTCGCCGAACGCCGCGTGCATCGCCCCGGCGTCGTCCTCCCGCAGCGGGCGCAGGGTCAGACGCCGGGTTACGATCGTCTCTGGCGGGGGAAGGGGCATTCTCAGGCGCCGCCGCGCGGCGGCTCGACCAGCAAATCCTCTTTCAGCGCCAGCACGGTCTCTTCGTACTGTTCCTCGATACAGGCCTGCATCGCCTGGAAACTGCTGAAATCCTCTTTCATCAGCTTGGCGGGGCATTCGGCGCGCGCCTGCAGGCTGGGCCAGCGCGCATAGGCCCAGTAAATCCCGTCCTGGCTCTGGTGCAGGCGCGATCCGTAGGAGCCGCAGAAATGCTGGGTGCGCCGGGTCGCCTTCGCCCAGGCGTCCACGAATTCGGCTTCTTTGCCGGGCCGGATTTTCCAGCGGTACAGAACGGCGATCATGACGCTCCCCTGCCTGTTGCGCGCCGCCCGGTTCTAGCCGGGATTGGCCGCGTCCTGCTCTGCTTTCCTGCGCTCGCTGGCGCGAAGCTTTTTCGACTCGCTGCGCAGCTGGCCGCAGGCGGCCAGGATGTCGCGGCCGCGCGGTGTGCGGATCGGGCTGGCGTAGCCGCCGCGGTTCAGCACCTCCGCGAACGCCTCGATCGTGTCCCAGTCGCTGCATTCATAGGGGCTGTCGGGCCAGGGATTGAACGGGATCAGATTGATCTTGGCCGGCACGCCCTTCAGCAGCTGGACCAGCGCCTTGGCCTCCGCCTCGCTGTCGTTCACGCCCTTCAGCATGACGTATTCGAACGTCACCCGGCGCGCGTTGCCGAGGCCGGGATAGGCGCGGATCGCCGCGAACAGCTCCGCAATCGGATACTTCTTGTTCAGCGGGACGAGCTCGTTGCGCAGGTCGTCATTGGTGGCGTGCAGGCTGATCGCCAGCATGGCGGAGGTGCGCTCGCCCAGTTCCGGAATTTTCGGAACCACGCCCGCGGTGGACACGGTGATGCGCCGGCGGCTGATGGACAGGCCGTCGCCGTCCGCGATCACCGCGATGGCGTTGTCGACCTGGTCCAGATTGTACAGCGGCTCGCCCATGCCCATGAACACGATGTTGGTCAGGCGGCGGTTCTCGTTGCTGGTCGGCCATTCCTCCAGATGATCGCGCGCCACCATCACCTGGGCCACGATCTCCTCGGCCGTCAGATTGCGCACCAGCGCCTGCGTGCCGGTATGGCAAAACGTGCAGTTCAGCGTGCAGCCCACCTGGGACGACACGCACAGCGCCCCGGCCTTGCCGACATCGGGGATGAACACGCTCTCGGCCTCCACGCCGGGCGCGAAGCGGATCAGGAATTTCACCGTGCCGTCATTGCTGACCTGTTTGTCGGCCAGTTCCGGCCGGGCCAGCGTGAACCGCTCGGCCAGCCGGCCGCGCAGCTCCTTGCCCACATCGGTCATGTCGGCGAAGTCGGTGACGCCGTAATGATAGATCCAGCGCCACAGCTGGTCGGCGCGCATCCGCGCCTTCTTCTCGTCCACCAGCCCGCTCTCGATCAGCGCCGCGCGCAGCCCCTCGCGCGTCAGGCCGATCAGGCTTTTCGCCTGCGGCGCGGCGTCCGCCGCGGATGCGGCGGGCAAAGAGAGGTCCAAGGCTGTCATGGTCCGCCCTAGATGGCGCTTTCCCGGCTTTCCGTCCAGACGGCGCGGCTGCCGGGCCTCAGCGCCGCTATTCCAGCAGGTCGCGCAGCCGCGGCCCGCTGTCGGGGATGCAGCTGCTCTCGGCCAGATTGTCGCTGACGGTGTCGCAGGTTGTGGCGTCGGGGATGGTGGCGTTATCCAGCCGGTTCCGCCGGGCCATCATCTCGCGATAGGCGCGCTCGGCCTCCGGCGCCAGGCGCGGCTGGTTTTCCGCCAGATAGACCGGGCCGACATCGGCGCAATATTCCTCATAGCGCAGCTCGATCGAGGCGCACTCCACCGCATGGCCGAACCAGGCCAGCGCCGAATTGAAGCCGCGATTGAAGCGGATGCCGGGAATGACCTCGGCGTTGCGCGGCTCCCCGGCGCCGTCCGTTGTTGCGTCCTCCTCCTCGTCCTCTTCGGAAGAGGTGGCGGGCGCGGGCGCCTCGGCGCGCTGCGGCTCGGCCGCTTCGGGCTCGGGCGGGGCGATCTCGTCCTGCGGCTCGGGCGGCGCGATCTCTTCAGGCTCTGGCGGCTCCGGCGTTTCCGGTTCGGGCGGCTCGGCCTGCGGGGGTTCGATCTGGGGCGGCTCGGGCTCCGGCGGCGGCTCCAGCTCCACCAGCTGAACCGGAATCGTGTCTTCGGGCTCGCGCAACGGGCGCAGGCCCGCCAGCTGGGTCAGCAGCAGCAGAACCACGTGCAGCACAACGGAGGCCGCCGCGAACAGGGCCAGCCGCCGCCCGAATTTCGGGCCGTCCTCCGGCGATTTGGCGTCGGTTCCGCTCATCGGCCCATTATGCCCCAATCAGCCGCCGCCAACATGAACGGCGGCTGCGGTCAGCACGCCTCGATATCGCGGATCGCGGCGGTCACCCCGATCAGGGAGAATTCATAGGCCGCGCGGATTCCGTCCTCGGTCTGCGCCTCGACGCGCATGTCCGCGCCCTTGCGCATCGCGTCGATCAGCTCCGGCTCCGCCTCGTCGCGCAGGAAGGCGTCGTTTCCGTCGGCATAGGAGCGGAAATCGTCCGGCCCCACTTCCATCACCGGCGCGCGCAGGGCCGACAGCGGATAGCCGGCATGGAAGCTCGGCTGCGCCTTGCGCCCGCCGCGCCAGCTGGACACCAGGAAATAGACGTCGCCATGGCCGAAGGCCTGCGGCGCGGAATCGACCGGGCGCGTCACGGCGAAGCACACGCCCTCGCTATTGTCGCGATAGACTTCCCAGTCGCCGTGCCGGGCGGACCGGGACGGCGCGGCGAGCGCGCTCGCCGCCAGCCCTGCGGACATCGCCAGTCCGCACGCAAGTCTCAGCGCCGTCGTCGCGCCCATGGATGATGCTCCCGCCTCGTCGCTTCTGGGAAGACAAGCGCGAATCTAGCTGTCCGGTTTCACGCTGGGGAGGGGGTTTTCCGCCGCGGCGCCTGCAGGTCCGGTCAGCGTCGCGCGCAGGAAATCGCCGAACCGCGCGGCATTCGCCGCAAACGCGTCCGCGTTATGCCGGAACGGGAACGGAATTGTGTAGTCCTCCTCGAAGGCGTGGGTGGCGTCCTCCACCCGCACCACCTCCGCCCCGGCGCGCGTCAGCGCGGCCCGGCAGGCCTCCGAATCCCCCACCGCGTCCAGGTCCGGCACCACGGCCATCACCGTCACGCCCTCCGCCGGTTCGCGGCCGGGCCAGCGGGCGGGGAAGCGGCAATAGGGATAGACGAGGAAAGCCGACCGCACCCCGCGCTCGGCCGGCGCCCGGGTCAGCAGCTCCGCGATGCTCCAGGCGCCGTGCGACCAGCCGGCCAGCGCCACGCGCCCCATGTCCAGCCGTGTGTCGTCCAGATTGTCCAGCACCAGGTCGATGTCGCGCGCCCGCGCCCCGCCGCGCAGCCGCGTGCCCAGACAGACCGACAGCACCGCCTGCGCGCGGCTCATGCCGCGCGGGGCGAAACTGTCCAGGATCACGGCCGCGGCGCCCGCCTCGACGGCGGCCTCGGCGTATGTGTCCAGAAAGGGCCGCCGCCCGCCGCATCCATGCAGCATGATCACGGCCGGAAACGGTCCGGCGCCCTGCGGCGCGCGGACCTCCACCCCGGTCTGCAGCCGGTCCCAGCCGACATATTTCGGCGGCAAGGACAGCCACACCGCGCCGGCGGCCAGCGCGGTTACGATCAGGGCGGCCAGGGCAAGGCGGAATGCGCGCATCGCCCCAGTCTAATGCCCGTACGGCGTCCGGTCAGGCCGCCTTCAGGCTGGCCACAAGATCGGTCGGCTGCGGCTCGATCACC
>ENA-ORCV01000371-ORCV01000371.1-marine-metagenome-genome-assembly--contig:-NODE-371-length-36092-cov-4.698154_pt1 | contig 36092 bp, 31 predicted proteins | sample MGYA00237779_ERZ508509 | MGnify/ENA primary metagenome ERZ508509 (study PRJEB26180, sample SAMN06268772) | marine metagenome | isolation source: Bioluminescent Bay, La Paraguera, Puerto Rico | place... | reverse complement strand
GCGATTACGACCAAAGCTGCGCCCTGAACTGTTTCAGTGGCGGTGCCGCTACCGGGTGCAGCCTTGTGAGACACGCCGTGAACCCATCCCTGGGGGCTCTTCGAAAAAGTCCCTTTTTTCGAAGGTCTCACAAGGCTGCACCCGGTACCGACACCTTCGCAGCAACCACAACACATTTTTCAAAATTCAGGACACACCGATGTTGGACGCGAACGTAAAGAAACAACTGGACACCTATCTGCAGAATATCGTCAATCCGATCGAGATCAGTGTGTCCGCCGACAGCAGCCCGAAGGCTGTTGAACTGAGCAGCCTGGCCAGCGAAATTGCCGAGCTGTCAGACAAGATTTCCCTGCAACTGGAAAGCCGCAAGCGCACCCCGAGCATGGCCATTGCCCCTGCCGGTGAAAACGCCCGCGTCAGCTTTGCCGGTATTCCCATGGGACACGAATTCACTTCCCTGGTACTGGCGCTGCTGCAGGCGGGCGGCCACCCGTCGAAGGCGGATCCGGAGCTGCTGGAGCAGATCCGTAATATTCAGGGTGAATTCCATTTTGAAACCTATATCTCGCTGTCGTGCCAGAACTGCCCGGACGTGGTGCAGGCGCTGAACCTGATGGCAACCCTGAACCCGAACATCACCCACGAGATGATCGATGGTGCCCTGTTCCAGGACGAGGTGGACCAGCGCCAGATTATGGCGGTGCCCTCCGTATACCTGAATGGCGAACACTTCGGTCAGGGCCGCATGAGCCTGGAAGAAATCGTGGCCAAGATCGATACCGGGGCCGAACAGCGCAAGGCAGAAGAACTGAGTGATAGAGAGCCCTACGATGTACTGGTGCTGGGCGGTGGTCCCGCCGGTGCCGCGGCGGCAATCTATGCCGCGCGCAAGGGTATCCGTACCGCGCTGGTGGCGGAGCGCTTTGGTGGCCAGGTGATGGATACCGTGGGGATCGAGAATTTTATCTCCGTGCCCTACACCGAGGGCCCGAAACTGGCGGCGAGCCTTGAGCAGCACGTGAAGGAGTACGGTGTCGATATCATCACCGGCCAGCGCGCGGCGCAGCTAAGCCAACAAGAGTTGAAGCGGGAGCAGATGATCGAGCTGCAACTGCAGAGTGGCGCCACCCTCGCCAGCAAGTCGGTGGTACTCGCCACCGGTGCCCGCTGGCGCGAGCTGGGGGTACCGGGTGAAGCGGAATACCGCACCAGGGGTGTGGCCTATTGCCCCCACTGCGACGGTCCCTTCTTCAAGGGCAAGCATGTGGCGGTGATCGGTGGCGGTAACTCCGGTATCGAGGCGGCCATCGACCTGGCGGGCATCGTCAAGCATGTGACCGTGCTGGAGTTCGCCGACATCCTGCGCGCAGACGAGGTGTTGGTGCGCAAGGCGCAGTCGCTGCCGAATGTGGACATCATTACCAACGCGCAGACCACCGAGGTGCTTGGCGACGGCCAGAAGGTCAACGGACTGCAGTACACCGATCGCGTGAGTGGCGATAGCAAAAAGCTCGAGCTGGCGGGTGTGTTCGTGCAGATCGGACTGGTGCCGAACACCGAGTTCCTGAAAGGCAGCGGTGTGGCGATGAACCGTGTGGGCGAGATCGAGATCGACACCCGCGGCGCCACCTCCATCCCCGGCGTGTTTGCCGCTGGCGATGCCACCACGGTGCCCTACAAGCAGATCGTGATCTCCATGGGCGCGGGCGCAACCGCGGCACTGGGCGCTTTCGACCACCTGATCCGCACTTCCGTGCCGGAGCAGGTGCAGGAAGCCCCAAGGAATGACGGTAAAGCCCTGTCCATGGCGAGCTGACGGAAACGGCTCACCCAAACCCCTGCCGGATACTGGTTTCCCAGCGGTATCCGGATCCCCCCGGTGGAGTCCCCTTCCGCCGCTACTGGGAAACATCCTCAATGATTGCAGCCGGCGCAAGCCGGCTTTTTTTATGTTCCTTTTTTACAATCCTTGACTGGCCAGCGCTTGCCGCGACTGATAGTGTTTCTCACCTGGAACTGATGGGTCGGATTTGCTCGATACCCCAGCGGCGGCCCGCTTTGACTATCATCCTATCTCTGGCTGAAACAGGAGAATTACGCCATGTCCCTAAAGTCTCTTGCACTGTTGTCACTGCTGGCCCTGCCGGTTTCCGCCTTTGCCGACTGGCAACTTGCCGGCGACGATTCCAGTGTCAATTTTGTCTCCGTCAAGAAGAACACCATTTCTGAAGTTCACCACTTCAAATCCATGAGCGGCACCATCGGTGACGACGGCAAGGCGCAGCTGACCATCGAGCTCGCCAGCGTGGAAACCAATATTCCCATTCGCAATGAGCGCATGCAGCAAATGCTGTTCGAGACTACCCGCTTCGCCGAGGCGAATATCACTGCCCAGGTGGATGCCGCCAAGCTGAAGGCGCTGAAGCCGGGCCAATCCATGACTGTAGTGACCGATGTAACGGTGGAGATTCACGGCGAGCAGCAGACCGAGAAAGCAGATATGCAGGTCACCGCCCTGGAAGGCGGCCAACTGCTGGTCACCAGCAATGCGCCGATTCCGGTGAATGCTGGCAACTACAAACTGCTGGAAGGCATCGACAAACTGCGGGAAGTGGCTGGCCTCGACAGTATCAGCCCCATAGTCCCGGTAACCGTGAAGCTGCTTTTCACCAAGCAGTAAAAAGACCAACCGGAGCACTCGGCAATGCCCACGGCGCACCACCAGGGCCGGAATATCTACTACGAGAGCAGAGGCTCCGGACCCGCCGTGGTGCTGTTGCACAGCTTCCTCTGCGACGGGGAAATGTGCTCACACCAGGTGGCGCAGCTCGCGGCGGTCACCGATGCCATGCTCGCGTTCCTCGTCGCGCACCCGGTGCACGAACCTCCGGTGCCGGCCTAGTGGCCGCCCGGATCCCGCCCCGCCCTCCGCTACCCTGACCCTACACCGCCAAATTTGGGCAATCCGCTGGCCTTTCCGCTAAAATGCAGGGCCATTCCACTGCGAAGAGACAGGTTTCCCCTCCATGGCATCACTTCAGGACCAACTGCTAAAGGCCGGCCTGGTCGACAAAAAGACTGCCAAACAGATTGGCAAGGACAAGCGCAAACAGAACAAGGTCGCGAAGAAATCCGGCGACACCCGCAAGGGGGAAGCGCAGCTCGCCGCGGAACAGGCGCGGGCCGACAAAGCGGCCCGCGATCGAGCCCTGAATGCAGAGCGGGAAGCCGCCGCCCGGCAAAAGGCCATTGCCGCGCAGATCAAGCAGTTGATCGAGCACAACAAGCAGCCCAAGGGCGCCAACGGCCAGAACGACATCGCCTATCATTTCACTTTCGACAAGAAAGTGAAAAAAATCTACGTTTCCGCGGCGGTACAGGAACACCTGACCGCGGGACGCCTGCTGGTTGTCGGTGAAGGCGAACACTTCGAGCTGGTACCCAAGGTCATCGCCGAGAAGATCGCCGAGCGCAATCCCAACATGGTGGTGCAACCGCCGGAAGGCAGCGACGCGGTGGACGAGGACGATCCCTATGCAGAATTCCAGATTCCCGACGATCTGATGTGGTAACAGTGACGCGGTAACTCAAGCGGTATCAAAATGACAGACAGCGACCCGATCATCGCCCAGGTGGAACAGTGGCTACAGGATGTTGTGGTCGGACTCAATCTCTGCCCTTTCGCGCGCAAGCCCCTGCGCGCGGGGCAGATTCGCTTTGTGGTGAGCGATGCCACCACCGACGAGATACTGCTGGAAGAATTGCAGGATGAATTTGCGGTGCTCGACCGCACCTCGGAGCAGGAGGTGGAAACCACCCTGTTGATACTGCCCACACACTTGCGGGACTTCCACGACTACAACTTTTTTCTCGGCGAGGCGGAACGCCTGTTGCAACGGCAAGGCTACGAAGGGATTTACCAGATCGCCAGCTTCCATCCCCACTACCAGTTTGCCGATACCCGGCCGGAAGATTCGGAAAACCTGACCAACCGCTCCCCCTACCCGATCCTGCACCTGCTGCGGGAAAAGAGCCTGGAGCGGGGCCTGGAAAATTACCCGGATCCCGAGAGTATCCCCCACAACAATATCCTGCGGGTGGAAGCCCTCTCGGACAAGGAAAAGCGCGCGCTTTTCCCCTATCTGTTCAGCAGCTGATCCGGGATCAGAGAGACCGCCCTACCGGGCGACCTCCGGGTTCTCGATAACACCCTCCGGCGGGCAACCGTCCAGTTGATCGCGCAGCGCGGTAAATGCCTGGTACTGGGTGAAGAAAACCTTGCCCGACAACTCCCCCAGGAAGCCACAGCGGGACAGCGCGTCCATCACCGGCCCCTTCACTTCCGAGAGATGGAAGCAGATCCCGGACGCCTGCAGCTGTTCGTTGATGGACTCCAGGGTTTCCAGTGCACTCCAGTCAATCTCGTTGATGGCGCTGCACATCAGGATCACGTGGCGCACCTCCGGAGTCGCTGCGATATCCGAATAGATTCGCTCCTCCAGGAACGCCGCATTGGAGAACATCAGGCTTTCATCCACGCGGATCGTCAGTATCTGCGGCAGGGTGCGCACCTGGTGACGCTGGATATTGCGGAAATGCTCGGTGCCGTCCACCAGTCCCACTTCCGCAATATGCGGCTTGGAGGTGCGGTACAGAAACAGCACGATGGATGCCAGCACACCGCAGGAAACCCCCATCTCCACCCCGAACAACAACGTGACCACGATGGTGACCAACACTGCGAAAAAATCGCTGGGAGAATAGCGCCAGGTCTTGTTCAGGATCGAGAAATCCACCAGCGACAGCACCGCCACAATGATGGTCGCCGCCAGTGTGGCCTTGGGCAGGTAATACAGGAACGGGGTCAGGAACATGGCCGCCAGGGCTATGCCGACCGCGGTGAAAACGCTGGCCATCTGGGTTTCCGCGCCGGCGTCAAAATTGACCACGGAACGGGAAAAGCCGCCGGTTACCGGAAAACCACCGGATATCCCCGAGGCAATATTGGCACTGCCGAGGCCGATCAGCTCCTGGTTCATGTCAATTTTCTGCCGGCGTTTGGCACCGAGGGTTTTACCCACGGAGATGGACTCCACATAACCGATGATCGAGATCATGATCGCCGGCACCGCCAGTTGCCGCACCAGTTCCAGGGAAAAGTTCGGCCAGGCAAGACTTGGCAGACCACTGGGTATTTCCCCTACCAGCTTGACCCCCTTGCCCTCGAGGCCAAAGCCAGCGGCCAGTAAAATCGTGGCAATCACCCCGACCACCGGCGCGGCCTTGACCAGCAGAGCCGCGGCATTTTTGGATACCGAAAAGCGCTGCAACAGGCGAACGGCACCCTTGCGCGACCAGAACAGAAACGCCACTACAGCGACGCCAATCAACAGGGAATAGATATTGGTCTGCCCCACTCCGGCAACCATCGACTCCACCAGCTCCGGCAGGTTATCCCCGTGGGCGGAAACCCCCATCAGGTGCTTCAACTGGCTGAAGGCGATCAGGATACCCGAGGCCGTGATAAAACCGGAGATCACCGGGTGCGACAGGAAATTGGCCAGGAACCCGAGCCTCAGCACCCCCAGTAACAACAGAAACAGCCCCGACAGCAGCGCCAGCAGCATTGCCGCCAGCAGGTAGTCGGCGGTGTTCTGCGCGGCAACCTGGCTGAGTGCCGCGGCGCTCATCAGCGATGCGACCGCCACCGGCCCCACCGACAGGGTGCGGCTGCTGCCAAATAGTGCATACGCCACCAGCGGCGCCATGCTGGCATAGAGCCCCACTTCCGCGGGCAGTCCCGCCAACAGCGCGTAAGCCAGCGACTGCGGGATCAGCATGATGGTGACGATCACCGCTGCCAGCAGGTCTTTGTGCAATACGGACAGGGAGTAACCCGGCAGCCAGGTGGCCGCCGGCAGGAAACGGCCCAGTGTACGCACCGGGCCATGGTTGGAGACATCTTTCACGGGCGGGATTCCTTAATAGGTCACCAGCACACCGCTGATGTCAAAACCGGCTTGCTGTGCCGCCTGTTGCAGTTGCGGCTTTTCAACCCCGTTCAGGCAGCCCGCAGCCGCCCACAGGTTGCAGGAGCGGTTGCCGGTGCGGCAGAAGGCATGCACTTTTTTACCACTGCTGAGCAGCTTGGCAAATTCCTCACTGTGTGCCGGCTGCATCTGCCCGCGGGAAAAAGGAATGGCAACAAACGCCATCCCCGCCGCGGTGACCGCCTGCTCGAGTTCAGCAAAGCTCGGCTGACCTTCCGCCTCGTTTTCCGGGCGGTTGCACACCACCACTTCCACGCCGAGCTTGGCCAGCTCGGCGAACTGCGCCAGTGCCGGTTCGGCAGATACGCTTACCTGTGAATCCAGTGTCTTGAGTTCCATATCCGGTTCCTCAACTAACTCAATCTAATCAATCGCGATCAAAGCTTGTTGATCGGTACTTTCAGGTACACGGTGCCATTGTCCTCCGCCGGAGGCATCTGGCCCGCGCGGATATTCACCTGGATGGACGGCAGGATCAGCCGCGGCATCCCCAGGGTGGCATCGCGCTCGCTGCGCATCTTGACGAAATCGTCCTCACTGACGCCCTCGTGCAGATGGATATTGTCACGCTTCTGCGCACCCACGGTGGTTTCGCACTGGTGCTCACGGGTACCGTTGGGCGGATAGTCGTGACACATGAACATGCGGGTCTCTTCCGGCATCGACAACAGCTTGTGTACAGACTTGTAGAGTGCGCGGGCGTCGCCTCCGGGAAAGTCGCAGCGGGCACTGCCGACATCCGGCAGGAACAGGGTGTCGCCCACAAACAGCGCATCGCCAATCAGCCACGCCATATCCGCCGGCGTGTGTCCCGGCACATAGATTACCTGCGCTTGCAGGTCGCCGATCTGGAAAGTGTCACCGTCGTGGAACAGGTGGTCAAACTGGGAGCCATCAACCAGGAACTCTTTTTCCAGGTTGAATACGTCGCGGAAGATGCCCTGCACCTGGCGGATGTGGTCGCCGATGGCGATCTTGCCGCCGAGCTGCTGGCGGATAAATGGCGCCGCAGAGAGATGGTCCGCATGGGCGTGGGTTTCCAGTACCCACTCCACCGCAAGGTCGTTCTCGCGCACGAATGCGACAATTTTTTCTGCGCCCTCGGTGCTGGTGCGCCCGGAGGCCTGGTCAAAGTCCAGTACCGCATCGATGACCGCGGCGCTGCCGCCCTTGCGGTCATACACTACGTAGCTCCAGGTCTCGGTATCGGCATCGAGGAAAGATTGAACATGTGGACGATGGTCTAATTCAGTCATGATCTACTTCCTGGGTAATCCCCATTGAGTGTTCGTTAACGGCAAACAATATACTTGCTGATATTATATATTTCAATATAATGTTTTCCCAAGCGAAGACGCCAGAGTGAACGCGATGCCCGATACCTCCGAAATTAGCCTCGACAAAATGCGCGATTCCGCGTCCGAGGCCTCCGCGATGCTGCGCTCCCTGGGCAACCAGGATCGCCTGCTGCTGCTGTGCCAGTTGAGCCAGGAAGAGCTGTGCGTGAGCGATATCGAGGAGCGACTGGACATCCGCCAACCCAGCCTGTCCCAGCAACTGGGTGTACTGAGGCGCGAAGGCCTGGTCACCACCCGCAGGGAAGGCAAGCGGGTCTATTACCGGGTTGCCGACCAGAGGGTACTGGCCCTTCTGCAAACTTTGTTTCAACTGTACTGCGCGGAGTAACGCCCCACCATGAACATAGACTGGAATGCATTTACCCCCATTTCCGCCCTCGCCGGCGGTATCCTGATCGGGATCGCCAGTGCCTGGCTGATCCTGATGAACGGCCGTATCGCTGGCATCTCGGGCATTTTAGGCGGCCTGCTGAACAACGACCGCGGCAATCGCGGCTGGCAGTTCGCGTTTATCCTCGGCCTGCTCGCGGGCCCCACCATCTGGGGACTGTTCCACGCCCTGCCCACGATCGAGATCAATGCCAGCACCCCGATGCTGATTGCCGCGGGCCTGCTGGTGGGCATCGGTACCCGCTATGCCGCCGGCTGTACCAGCGGCCACGGGGTCTGCGGCCTGTCGCGGATGTCGTCGCGCTCCCTGGGCGCCACCGTCGCCTTTATGTTTGGTGGTTTTGCCACTGTCTACGTTGTCCGCCACTTGCTGGGAGCCTGAAATCATGAATAAAGCGACTCTTTCCGCCTTTGTATCCGGCCTGATTTTCAGCTTCGGACTGCTGCTTTCCGGCATGGCCAACCCGGAAAAGGTACTCGGCTTTCTCGACCTGTTCGGCGCCTGGGACCCCTCCCTGGCGCTGGTGATGGGCGGCGCCATCGCGGTGGGCCTGCCCACGTTTACCCTCGCCAAGAAACGCCAGACCGCCGTGCTCGGGGGGGAGATGCACCTGCCTGCCAAGCGCAAAACCGACAAGCGCCTGGTGCTGGGCAGCCTGGTATTCGGCATCGGCTGGGGACTGGCCGGTTTCTGCCCCGGTCCGGGTATCGTGGCCACCGGCGCCCTGAAAACCGGCGGACTGATATTTGTACTGGCGATGGTGGCTGGCATGCTGGCTTTCCGCTGGCTCGAGAGCCGCCACAGCGCGCGGTAACTGGCCCCGCCGGGGCAGATCTCGCCCCACCCTTGTGCCAGAGGCTATCCTGATGGAATCCATCCGGCCTCTGGTACAAAACTGCACAAGTGATGCGGGTACGATTAATTCCCAAATGGCTGAAAAACTACCGCCGCCAGTGGCTGCCCGCTGATATCACCGCAGCGCTGGTTTCCGGCATGCTGCTGGTGCCCCAGGGCCTGGCGTATGCACTGCTGGCGGGCCTGCCGCCACACGTGGGGCTGTACGCCAGCCTGGTACCGCTGATTGCCTATGCAGCCTTTGGCAGCAGCAGCGCCATGTCGGTTGGCCCCGCCGCCGTTCTCTCGCTGATGACGGTTTCCGCCCTCACCCCCCTGGCCACCATCGGCAGCCCCGAATACATCGGCGCCGCGATCGTACTGACGCTACTGAGCGGTGTTTTCCTGTTTACCATGGGCCTGTTCAAGCTCGGCGCCCTGTCCAACCTGCTCAGCCATCCGGTAATCAGCGGGTTCGTTTCCGGTGCCGCCGCCCTGATTATTGTCGGGCAGCTGCCGGCACTGCTTGGCGTGAAAGCGGACGGCGATACCGCCTCGGTAAAGCTGCTGCATGTGATCGAGCACCTTCCGGATGCGCACCTGCCCACCATGATCTTCGGTGTCGCCACCGCCGCAATTCTGATCTTCAGCCGCCTGTGGTTGCCGATGCTGCTGTTCCGCCTCGGGCTGCGCAAACAGCTTGCGCGGCTTGGCGCGCGGCTGATGCCCATGTTGCTGGTGCTGTGTGCAATCGCGCTGGTGCACTGGCTGGAGCTCGGCGACAAGCTCGACATCGTGGGCGAAATCCCCGCTGGCCTGCCCGGGGTAGTGATTCCGGACTGGAACTGGAGCCTGATGTACCGGCTGCTGCTGCCGGCGCTGATCATCGCCCTGCTCACTTTCGTGGAAAGTCTTTCCATCGCCCAGGCCCTGGCGGCGCGCCGGGGTGAGCGCCTCAATGCCGACGGCGAGCTACTGGGTCTGGGCGCCGCCAATATCACCAGCTCGCTGTCTGGCGGACTGCCGGTAGCGGGCAGCTTTTCGCGCACCGCGGTCAATGCGGAGGCCGGTGCCGTATCGCCCCTGGCGGGTGTGCTCGCCGCCCTGGTGATGGTGCCGGTACTGCTGTACCTGACCGGAATATTCAGCGAGCTGCCACTGACCGTGCTGGCGGCAATCATCATTGTCGCCGCCGCCAGCCTGTTTGATTTTCCCGGCTTCATTCACAACTGGCGTTATGACCGCACCGATGGCATCGCCATGCTGTGCACCTTTGCCGGGGTACTGCTGTTTGGCGTGGAGGTGGGTATCGCCCTCGGTATCGGGCTGTCTTTTGCCACATTGATCTGGCGCAGCAGCCGACCGCATATCGCGGTGGTCGGCCGGGTGCCCGGCACCGAGCACTTCCGCAATGTGCTGCGCCACGACGTGGAAACCCACCGGGAGATCCTGTTCCTGCGCATCGACGAAAGCCTGTTTTTCAGCAATATCAGCGCGGTGGAAGACCGCCTGCTGAGCGAACTCAAACGCCACCCGGACACCCGCGACCTGGTGCTGATCCTGTCGTCGGTGAGCCGAATCGATGGCACCGCGCTCGAGCGGCTGCAACAGATCAACAAGGACCTGAGAAGCCGCAGTATCCGCCTGCACCTGTCCGAGGTCAAAGGACCGGTACTGGACCGACTGAGCCGCTCCCGCTTGCTGGAAAAGCTCACCGGAAGAATTTTCCTCTCATCCTATATCGCCGAACTGGCACTGCAGCACAGCGATGAGGAACCGCCGCCGCTTGAAGAGCCGGCATAAACTCCTGTACGCGCGCCACCGATACTGGCAATATATCCAGTGTTTTACAGTGTATTTATTTACGGCGATACAGAGTATTCATGGCAGGCGACGCGTCCCATCTCGCAAAAGAGACCACGGAAGAGCTCACGGAAGAGCAACAGGCCATAGCCGACCATCCCGGCGGACACGCGAAGATCATCGCCGTCGCCGGATCCGGCAAAACCACTGCACTGCTGCACTACATCAAAAACCGCTTGCACTCGGGCACCGATCCCCAGCGCATACTCACCGTCATGTATAACCGCAGTGCGCGGGATGACTTTCAAGCTCGCCTGCAGAAACTGTGCAGTGGACGGATGCCGCCGGTACAGACATTCCACAGTCTCGGCTACCGCCTGTACCAGCAGATGATTGCCCGCGGCCACATCGCCCGCGCCAATCTCACCCCCCTGCCCCAGTCACTGGTACAGCTGCAGATCTGGAAGGCCATTGAAGCCTGCGCGCCACCGGCGGAACTGGAAGACATTCGCGCGCGCAAGCAGTCGGAAACCGAGGCCGCGGAATTTTTTATCGACTACACCAAAACCCTGCTCACCGGCGACCTGAGCGCATTCCAGCAGCTCAAACTCGGCGATGAGTACATGTATTTCCTGAAGGTGTTTCGCCACTTCGAGGACTGGCGACAGAAACAGAGCGCGGTCACCTACGCCGACCTGATCTACGACCCGGCAATCCTGTTCAGCCTGCGCGCGGATATCGCAGAGCAATACGGCAGTTTTTACCAGGACATCCTGGTCGACGAGTATCAGGACATCAATGAAATCCAGCACTATCTGTTACGGGTGCTCTACGGTAAATCCGGCAATGTCATCGCCATCGGCGACCCCGACCAGACCATTTATGAGTGGCGCGGCTCGCGCCCGGCATTTTTGCTGAAACTGTTCGATGGCGATTTTCCTCCCTCGAACGTCTACCGCCTGAGCCGCACTTTCCGCTATGGCCACAGCCTGTCGCTGGCAGCCAATCACTTTATCGGGAACAACCGCGAGCGCGCGGATATTTTCTGCATTTCCGACAAACCGGATGCAGACACCGATATCCAGCAGGTAGCCACCGGCAACGAGGGAAAATGGCTGGTGGAACATGTGCGCCGCTGCCGCAAACAGGGGTTACCGCTAAAGGAAATCGCGGTACTGGTGCGGCTGTGGTCACTGGCGGCGCCACTGGAGCTCGCCCTGCTGGCCAACAACATCCCCTACCGCTCGGGCAACCGCAATACCGTACTGTCGCGGCGGGAGCTGCGCCCACTGTTCTGGAGCCTGAATATCGCCGCCGGGCGTTTTGCCGAACAGACACCGAAACGCCGCAGCCAGGGACTCTACGAGTGGCTGACCGCGCCGCATATCCGAATTTCCCGCGCGGCACTGGAACCCCTGTGCGACGCGGTGGCGCCACTAGACCGCGGCTGGGGCAAGGCATTGCTGAAAAACACCCCCGACAACCTCAGCCAGCCCCAGTGCAAACGCCTGCGGCAACGGGCGGAGCTGTTGACCCAGATAGAACAGTGGCGGGGACACGCGGGCGAGTTGCTGCGCAGGCAGTTAAGCGACCTGGATTACCTCAGCGGAATTGCCGAAGACAGTTTTACCCGGCAGCAGGGGGAAGAGCGCCAGCAGACCATCCTTGCGTTCTGCCAGTACCTGGACCAGCTGCGGCTGCCACCTAAAGAGGCGCTGGGCCACCTGCAGGAACTGCAGCAGCAACACCGGCAACAGGATCAGCGGCAGGAGGGTGACGGCGAAGCGCGGGAGGCTGACGCGATCCAGATCACCACCATGCACCAGGCAAAGGGGCTGGAGTGGGACCAGGTGATCATCCCCTCCCTCACGGTGCACAATATGCCATACCAGCCGCAGCGGGATTTCACCACCCCGGCGTCCACCGAAAGCGAGCGCCGCCTGATGTACGTCGCCATGACCCGCGCGCGCCGCCAGCTCTACCTGCTGACGCCACAGAGCAATAGCGTGCCCGCGCAACCGGCAGCCACCGACCCCACATCCCAGGAGCAGAGGCCATCGCTGTTTATTGAGGAGATGCAGTTACCTCTCAGCACACTGCTGGCGGAAACGCTGCGGGAAAGGCCGGAAAAAATCACCACCCAGATACCGGTGACCCGGCTGGCAATCCGATACCTGGATGCCTGCAATTACAACCCGGACGTGGAGGCACCCCGAGCAGCACTGCGCCGGCCGCAACTGGGGGAAGGCATCCGGCACCAGAAACTGGGCTACGGCAGGGTGGTGAAGTGGGAGGATGACCGGGTGGAAATCCTGTTCAGCGACCGCCAGACACGGCGGTTTGACTGGGCCAGGCTGTCACCGTTTCTGCTGTGAGCCAAATGCCCGCCCAGGGGGGGGAATCATCGCGCAGGATGCCACTCAGTTGGCCGCCTGCTGGTCTCGTACAAACTGCTGGCTGACATTGAAATACAGCGCATACTCGTCACCGGATTCCGGGTCCCGCACCTGCATTTTGTCGTAAATGCCCTGCTTGTCGTAGACGATGGACTGATCCAGTACCTGCAGTCCCTTGAGACGTACAAAGCCGCGCAGCTCGGAGGTACTGATGGTGGTGAAAGCACTTTCCTGGGACCGCCCATCACCGCTGTTCTCGATGGAATTCATCAGGCCCTCCACCATATAGCGGTGGCGATCTTCCTGCTCGAATGCCCCCTTCTGCCCGCTGCACACAACTCCGATCATATGCGCTTCCAGGCTCATGTAATTGTATTCGAGTACCTTGCCGACATTTTGCAGGCAGGCATCAAAATCGCCTTCCTCAACGGACTTGTAGGCCTCCGGCAGCCATTTGAGTTTGACGCCACCATAGGGGTTGTATTCGGAAGATTTAACGAAGGCCTCCCGCAACCGGTTGAAATCCAGCGTAAACGACAACTGCTGCGCCTCAACCAGCAGGCGGCGATATTCACTGTCCTCGGGCTGGCGCAAAACCGTGTCGGCGCCGCTGCCGGCAGTATCGCCGCCCTGCCCCGCACAGGCTGCCAGCAGGGCAGCACACAGGAGCAGAAAACCACGGGAAATACATTTATTGTGCAGGATTGTCATTACTTGCTTCCGCTGCGGGTTTGACCCGGATTCCAAATAGGCGTCTTTGTTCGACCTCAACCAACTGATTGCGCGGGCGGAGAAAATCACGCAGTTTTTCCCGCTCCCACATGGCGTCCTGGTACCCGAGTTCGACCAGTTCGCCGAGGTAAGGTTTCTCGAACAACAGGTAACTGGCAGCAGATGCACCACCGCCAGAAGTTGTAGCACCGGTGGAGCGAAACAGCCAGCGCAGTGCCGGGGGCAAATAGCGCACTTTGCGGCCCGCGAGCCGGTCCAGGCTCTGGCTGGGTTCAATCACCGCAGATTCCACCGGCCGCAACGGCGCCAGGCCGTCCAGGCCCTTCTTGTCCACCGCATCCAGCAACAGGTTTACCCGATCCAGGTGCTCCAGGTCGCCCTCGAGACTGTCGATAAAGGCCGCGTTAAACAACTGTCCGCCAATCTGCGCCACTGACGGGGAGTGTTTCGCTACCTGGCGACGCTTGCCCCAGTGTACCGGTGAGCGGTTGTCCGAAACCCCCACCACAAATACCCGGCTGGCGCCCAGGTGCAGTGCCGGGCTGATCGGCGCGAGCTGGCGCACGGCGCCATCGCCAAAATATTCATCCCCGATTTTCACACTGGGAAAAAGTGTCGGGATGGCCGCCGATGCCATCAGGTGATCGGCACACAGGGTGGTGCGCTCGCCACAACGGCGAAAGCGCCGCCACTCCGTCACGTCCTCGCCGCCCTGGAAGAAACTGACGGACTCCCCCTGGTTGTAGGACATGGCGGTCACGCTCACCGCACGCAATCGCCCCTCATCAATGTTCCGCTGGATATTGGCAAATGGAATGCTGTCATTCACCAGCTCGCGCAGCGGCGTGTTATCCAGCAGTGCCAGCGGTTTGCGACGGGCCACCCCGTGATTGAACAAGGAGCGGGTGATGGTGGCCATATTGCCCAGGAGACTCGTCCAGTTGCTGCGATAAATATTGTCCACGGTCAGCCCCATCCAAAGGTTGCACAACCGTGCCACAGATTCCTTGAAGGTGCCGGGATGGGACGCCAGCAACAGCGCATTCACCGCGCCGGCAGAGGTGCCGCAGATGATCTTGAACGGGTGGGGCTCGCTTTCCGGAGTCAGCTCCGCCAGCGCCTTGAGTACCCCCACCTGATACGCCGCACGCGCGCCGCCCCCGGATAGCACCAGGGCGCCGGCGTTGGCGATCTGCGGAGGTGGCGTGTTGTTTACCGACAAAACTTGCTACCGATCTGACAATAATTGAAACAGGTTTGCACCAAAATCGGACTGATAGTCAAACAGTCCCAACAGCATAACTTTTGAGGGCTATTCAGCATAGCAGCGCTACGCGCGGCTGGCGCGCGGGTACTCGCAGGATGTAGCACTTGATCCACCCGGGCAGGTGCGTGATTCAACGCCCCATATCCACCACATAACGCCCGATACCGTGGCCGCGGTGCAGCCGTGCGAGAAATTCCGGCGCCTGATCAAGGGAAATATCCTCGGCGATTTTTTCCAGCTGTTCCCCGATATACCAGTCACCGGCCAGTTTTTTCCACACCGCCGCTTTCTTGTCCAGGGGCAACTCGACACTGTCCACCCCCAGCAGGCTGATACCGCGCAGAATAAACGGGAACACATTGGCCTGGAACTGGGCACCGGATGCCATGCCGCAGGCGGCAACACCGCCGCCGTAGGCGAGCGCCTTGATCACATTGAACAGGGTCTCGCCCCCCACGGTATCCACCGCCCAGGCCCACAGGGGCTTGGCAATGGCCTTATTGGCAAACGGCGCCAGGGTTTCCCGGTCCAGCACCTTCCAGGCACCCAGGCCGGTGAGGAATTCCGCCGACTCCAGTTTGCCGGTGACCGCTGCCACCCGAAAGCCCTGTTTCGCCAGCAGAGCCACGGCAATGGAACCCACGCCGCCGGTGGCACCGGTCACCAGTACCTCGCCGTCTTCCGGCCGCGCCCCTGCTTCCAGCAGTTTTTCCAGGCACAGCGCGGCCGTAAGCCCCGCGGTACCAAGAATCATTGCCTCCCGGGGCGTGAGCCCTTGCGGCAGTGGCGTCACCCATTCCGGCGGCACCGCAATCCGCTCCGCCAGTCCACCGGCGGTATTCATGCCGAGATCGTAACCTGTGATCAGTACCTGCTGGCCCACCGCAAAGGTGCCGCTGGCGTCACTGAGAACCGACCCCACGGCGTCGATGCCCGGGGTATGGGGATACTCGCGGGTTACCGCGCGATTGCCGAAAGCGGACAGCGCATCCTTGTAATTGAGAGCAGAGTGAGACACCGCCACGACTACCGGGTGCGCGGGCAATTCCTGCGGCTTGCGCTCTACGATTGTCTGATCGTATTTACCCGCCGCGACCTCTTCGACCAGCATTGCGCGAAATGTGTTGTCAGCCATCGTTACGTCCTTGTATTTATGCCGGCGGTTTACACACCGCCCGGCTCACTCTCTGCCCGATTCACACTATCGGTTTATTGGGCCTGGTGGCGCCAGGCGGCCAGCCGGGAGAGAGTGCGCGAGATTGCAGACTCCACCCCGGCCTGGGCGGCGATACCAATTTTCTTAGCGATATTCTGTTTTTCCTTGTACTCCACCTGGTACAGATCCGCATTTTCCGCGCGCCCGGTCAGGTACTCGTCGGAAGTTTTCAGCTCGTCCACCAGGTTCAGCTCCACTGCGCGCTTGCCAAACCACACTTCGCCCGTCGCCACCTTGGCCACATCCAGCTGCGGCCGATAATCGGCAACAAAATGCTGGAAGAGCGTGTGTATTTCTTCCAGGTCGCTCTGGAATTTTTCTTTGCCTTCGGCGGTATTCTCACCAAACATGGTGACGGTGCGTTTGTATTCGCCGGCAGTAAACAGCTCGAAATCCACATCGTTGCGCTGCAGCAGACGGTGGAAATTCGGCAACTGGGCCACCACGCCGATAGACCCCAGCATGGCAAATGGCGCAGCGAGAATGCGATCCGCCACACAGGCCATCATATAGCCACCACTCGCGGCCACCTTGTCGACGGCGATGGTCAGTTTCACCCCGGCACTGCGGACCCGTGCCAGCTGACTCGCCGCCAGGCCGTAATTGGCCACCATACCGCCGGGGCTCTCCAGGCAGACCACCACTTCGTCGTCCTTCGTGGCCACCTGCAAAACTGCGGTAATTTCTTCGCGCAAATGACTGAGCGCGCTGGCCTTGATATCACCATCGAAGTGAATTACGAACAGTCGTTTGCGCTCCGCCCCGGAGGAAGTCACCTCGGCGTCGCCCTTGCCCGGGAGATTTTCACTCCCTTCCTCAATACCCGCTTCCGCATCCGCCTGCGCCTGTTCCGGCACCGCAACTTCGCGGGACTCGCCGGCAGCGGTATTTTTCGCAGCCTGCTTTTTTTCTTTCTCCGCCGCCTTCAGCTCCGCCTTGCGTTTTTTCGCCAGCGCCTTGCCTTCCGCCTTCTTTTCCTTGTCGTGCAACTTGCGACGATGCGCATAGTCACCGCTGTCCATTACCGCCTCCAGCAGAGACTCTTTCATATCGTCGTAGCGGTCATTGAGCTTGGTCACCGAGATATGCCCCGGATCGCGATCTTTCATATGGGACCGGTTGGCAACGATAAAACCGATCACCACCAGGATTGCCGCAACGATGGTTACCACTTTGGCCAGAAACAGGCCGTAATCACTGAGAAACTCCACTAATCCCCCGATTCCCTTTTTGTGTTATTGCCACTCATTCAGCGCGGATTGCGCCTGATTGTTGAGCGGCCGTGCGAGCAGGCCGGTATGGCTGATTCGCACTTCGTAAACCGCACCATCCTGCATTGGCAGGAAAGTGGCACTACCGTATACCGCGTCGACCACCGGCAGGCGGTTGCCCAGGTTTCGCAGGGAACGCCACACATCCACCCCGTGGTCACTTTCCGCCAGGGCATATACCGAACGTTCTTTGTCGCGCTCGTCCTGCAGGGTCAGGTAGCGGCCACTGAGTCGGTCCAGGCGGTATGCCGGATGCACCCCCCAGCGCGCCAGCGGTCCCTTCCATTTGAGCATTCGGGCATCGAGCTGCCACTGGTCGCCGTATAGTTCAAACTCCTGTGCCAGGCCATCCTCATCGGAGAATTTGACCATGTAATGCTGCGAGCCCAGGCGCTCGAACGACACGGTGCCGACGCTGTGCTCCTCCGCCAGGTTGCGATAGCTGTATACGTCCAGCGCTACCAGTACGATCAGCAGTGCGCCGCCCAACAGCAGCAGCCCCAGGGCGCCGCGTAAAAAGCCCAGGAACCAATTTCCTTTCAGCAGAATCCTGCCGCCCCAGAAAACCAGCAGCAAGGCTATGAATGCGATGACAAATGTGATGGCGATATACATTGTTAACCGTTTCCTCCCGACCCTCTAATGGTGGAGAATGCTGTTATAAAAATAATCTGCACGCAGTCCCCGGGAAATTACTGATCCGCCGCCTGTTGCCTGGCGAAGGTCCGAATCAGCTGCCCGGAAAGCGTCTGTGCCGGCGGAATATCTTGCGGCAACCTGTCCCGGTGATACCAGTGTGCCGCACTGATTTCCGATCTGTCCGGCCGCAGCTCTCCCCCGCTGACCTCCGCCAGGAAACCAATCATCAACTGACCGGGAAATGGCCAGGACTGGCTGCCGATATAGCGCACGGCCCCCACTTCCAGCCCCACCTCCTCTTTGACTTCCCGCACCAGAGCCTGCTCCGCATTCTCTCCCGGCTCGATAAATCCCGCCAATGCGGTCAGCAACTGACGGCGGTGGTGGCTGTGCTGCGCCAGCAGGCACTCGTCGCCGCGGGTAACCAGCATGATGACACAGGGGGAAATTCTCGGGTATACCGCAAAGTCGCAGCGCTGGCAGGTGCGGGCGCGATCCCGGGGATGATAGGCGGTCTGCGCACCACAGCGACCGCAGTAGCGGTGGTCCCGATCCCAGTTGATCACCTGCATGGCGCGGCTGGCGAGACCAAATTCTGATTCACTGACGATGCCAAGCAGACTCCTGAGGCCCCGCCATTCGCAGCCGGGCAAGGCTATCTGCCGGGGCAGGTGATGCACACCGCAGGCTTTACCCCCCAAGTCACCGAGATAGTGACTGGCGGCAATCTCCGGGCCGGCAACGGAAATATCCGCATGCAACAGGCCGTCACCGGCGCACAGCAGCTCATTGCCGGAAATGACGATATGCCAATGGAACTCAGGCAGGGGCAAGACCCTGCCTGCAGGAAGGAATTCATTCATGGACTGGTCCCGCACCCCTACCGGCTCTGGTTTCACCGGAGAATAGACTGCACCATGGGCACGGTCTCAGGCAACCTCCACCGGATAGCCGAGCGCCTCGAGGCTTTCCACCGCCAGGTCCAGGGACTGCATATCCGCCTTGCGATGCAACTTCACCTCACCGAGGTAGTATTCGAGGCTGATGATGGCGTCGGCGAAGATTTCCAACAGCTGATCGACCCCCGGGGCGACGGTTTTCTGATCGATGACCGCTTCGACAAAGTGGGTAAGGCGCTCCACAACGGCTGCCGCCCGCCCCAGGCTGAGCACGATCATCCCGCCGCGCACGCTGTTCAGGGTGGTGGCCACATTGCGGATATGACCGTGGTCAAAGCCCGACTCCGCGTAAGAGGCGAGCGCCCGCTTGATCAGCGACAGCCCCGCCTCGGCCTCCTTGAGTACCGCCAGTTCCGCCTCTGCCAGCTGGCTGCGATCGAGGGCGATATCCGCATGGCCGGATTCATCCAGTTCAATGCAACTACTCTGGCGCAGTGCACGAATGGTGCTGTCCACGGCGAGGATCTGCGCCGTCAGTTGCTGCAGGGCCTGGTCCGCAACCCGGCCTCCAGCCGCGGCCACGCTCTGGTAGTTGGCGGTGGCGCTGGCAAGTTGCTCGCCAATGCGTTTGAAGTTGAGCAGGATCAGGGTATTGGCTATGCGGCGCAGGGTATCCACCAGCCCACCGTCTTCGCTCAGGCCCGAAGTGCCGATCACCTCGGCATCGTCCAACATGCGGCGCACACCGGACAACTCCTCATCCAGAGCCCCGGCCACCGCGGCGATGGCAGTGGCACCGGGACCGCCCAGGCTGGCGCGGTCGCGCTCCAGTTCCGGCTCCCGGTAGGAAAGTTCGCGCACCCCGAAGGACTGCAGCAGCTTCGCCCCCTGCCCGCCGGCACCAGACAGCGCCAGCCAGTACAGGCACTCCTTGATTAGCACCGGCGGAGCCGGTTGGTCGAGCGCCGCATCTCCGTCGCGGCAGATGGTTCGCAATCTGCGGTCGAGCATGCTGAACACCATCACCCGGGACCGGTTCACAAGCATCTCGCGGCTCGCCATACCGTTCAGGGCGGCCCCGGCAACCGACCACAGCCGGCCATTGGGGCGCCCGGCGCAGACACTGGCAATACGCTGTAATGCCCGCGCCATCATGGTGTAGGCCGGCCCCCGGGGCTTGCCTTTGAGCAGTGCCAGCAGGCCCACCTGGTACATGTGACGAAAGCGCCGGACAAAAGTCTTGAGATCTTCCGACATGACCGCGGAAGAAACGGCCCCCGGCACCGTCGCATCTGCGCGGCAGTGCAGGAAATGACTCTCGGGTACCGGCGCCTGCGCCCGCGCCAGGCGCAGGCTGTTGATGTAGGGGATCAGCAGTTCCGGCCGGGAAGTGGCCCGGTTCTGCACGAAATCGAGATACCGGGTGAGCACATAGTAGGCCGTGCCCACGGCCTCCAGCAGCTCCGCGGGCGACGGCTGGCGATCCTGCAGGATATCCCCCATGGCCGTCAGCATTTCCTGGGCCAGAAGTTCCGCCGCCTTCAACTGCACCATCTGCAGCACGCCGGTCACCTGCCGCAAGCCGTGAATACACTGTTCCAGTGCCGCCTTGTTTGCGTGATCCGCGGCGAACTGGTCAAGATATCCGGTTGCGGACTCGATACTCGCTACCAGCTCTTCTTTGACCAGGCTGACAGAAGTCAGATTGATTTCGCGCAATTCAGTCATTGCCTACACCGCTGCAATTGTTCTCTTGTATCCAATCCCTGTCATGCAATCCGTACAGCACATGAATCACAGGGGAACTGGGCAATTTATACCAAACCGCTCAAGAATCCAGCTTTCTCGGCGGAATTTCTACCGATTGATCGACAAAATCACCGATGGCAGTCACCACAATACCGGGAAATTGGTAAATCCAATTGAATTTTTCTGCCGAACTGGGTAGCGTTTCCGCTGATTCGTCACGCTACCGCCGGTGTGCGCTCACGAAGACCCAAGGAAGTCACCAATAATGAACACCTACCAAGACACCATGCCAACTTCTGCAAGCAGTGGCTTCGGCCGCGCATTTTCCGAGAATTTTCTCGGCGAGGCGCCGGACTGGTACAAGCTCACCATCGCCGCATTCCTGATCATCAATCCCCTCCTGCTCTACACCGCCGGTCCGTTTGTTACCGGCTGGGCGCTGATTGGAGAGTTTATTTTCACCCTGGCGATGGCCCTGAAATGCTACCCGCTGCAGCCGGGTGGCCTGCTGGCGATTGAAGCGGTACTGCTGGGCATGACCAGCAGCGAATCCGTCTACCACGAGGTTTCAGACAACATTGAAGTGATCCTGCTACTCATGTTCATGGTGGCCGGCATCTACTTCATGAAGAATTTGTTGCTGTTTGTTTTCACCAAACTATTGATAAACGTACGTTCGAAAACGGCGCTGTCCCTGCTGTTTTGCGGCGTTGCGGCAATCCTGTCCGCCTTCCTCGATGCGCTCACGGTAACCGCAGTACTGATCAGCGTTGCGGTGGGTTTTTACGCGGTTTACCACAAGGTGGCCTCCAACCGGCAGGCACACCACGAGCACGACCACGCCAGTGACGACCACGTGGTGGAATACCACCGCTCCGACCTGGATCAGTTCCGCGCTTTCCTTCGCAGCCTGATCATGCACGGTGCCGTGGGTACCGCACTGGGCGGCGTGTGCACCCTGGTGGGGGAGCCACAGAACCTGTTGATTGCGGAAAAGGCAGGCTGGGAGTTTGTCCAGTTCTTCGTCAATATGGCCCCGGTGACCATGCCCGCTTTTGCTGCCGGCCTGATTACCTGCGTGCTGCTAGAGAAATCCGGACTTTTCGGTTACGGCGCCAAACTGCCGGACGCCGTGCGTGAAGTACTGGCGAGCTTTTCTCAGGAACAGGAACGCAAGCGCACCCGCGGCGACATCGTGGAATTGTGGGTGCAGGGTATTGTCGCAGTACTCCTGGTGCTGGCCCTGGCGTTTCACGTTGCCGAGGTGGGCATCATCGGCCTGATGGTCATCGTGCTGTTGACCTCGTTCAATGGCGTGATACAGGAAGCCCGCATCGGCCATGCGTTCGAGGAAGCGCTGCCCTTTACCGCCCTGCTGGTGGTGTTTTTTGCCATTGTTGCGGTGATTCACGAACAGCACCTGTTTGAGCCGGTCACCCATTTTGTTCTGGGTCTCGAACCTGCACAGCAACCGGGAATGCTTTTCCTCGCCAACGGCATACTGTCGATGATCAGTGACAACGTGTTTGTTGCCACCGTATATATCAATGAGGTCAAGGCCGCACTGACGGCGGGCGACATCACCCGGGAGCATTTCGACAAGCTGGCCATTGCCATCAACACCGGCACCAACCTGCCAAGCGTGGCCACCCCCAATGGACAGGCGGCATTCCTGTTCCTGCTGACTTCTGCGCTGGCGCCCCTGATCAGGCTCTCCTACGGACGCATGGTGGTGATGGCCCTGCCCTACACTGTTGTGCTGACGGTAGTCGCGCTCAGCTGTGTTGTTTTTGCGCTCTGACAATTTCTGTCAACAAAACATCAACAGCTAAAAAAGGGGCCTATAGGCCCCTTTTTTGATTCTCCGACGGCACGCCGCCACGACACGATTACCAGAAGTGCTTGCCGGCTGACTTTTCCAGCAATGCCAGCATTTCCTCATGTGCGCCCAGCTCGTCCGCAGAAGCGCGCACCACGTTGAGCGGCGCCCGATCCGCCGACAGCCGGCGAATGGAGCCGACCTCAGCTTGCTGCTCGCGCTTTTCCTCGCCGTCATCACCACTGCCGTCGTTCCCCGCCAATGCCAGATCCGTCTGCCCACCGGTCATTACCAGATAGACGTCCGCAAGAATCTCGGCATCGAGCAGAGCGCCGTGGAGGTCGCGCTGGGAATTATCGACAAAATACCGTTTACACAGCACGTCCAGGTTGTTTTTCTGCCCCGGGTGCTTCTCCCGCGCCAGCGCCAGCGTATCCAGCACACTGCAGTGGGCGGCGACCGATTGCCAGCGGGGACTGCGCAGGCGCTTCAGCTCGGCATTGATAAAGCCCACATCGAAAGGCGCATTGTGAATTACCAGTTCCGCGCCTTCGCAGAACGCCATAAATTCGTCGGCGATCTGCGCAAAAACCGGCTTGTCCGCCAGAAACTCGTTGGTGATGCCGTGGACTTCAATCGCCCCGTCATCCACCTCCCGCTCGGGATTGATGTACTGGTGGTAATGACGCCCAGTGAGCTTGCGATTGATCAGCTCGACACAGCCGATTTCGATAATCCGGTGCCCAGTCTTGGGGTCCAGACCCGTGGTTTCCGTATCCAGAACTACCTGACGCACTACCTTATTCCCCCAGTTCATCTATGCCGCGGTTGGCCAGCGCATCGGCGCGCTCATTGCCGGGGTCCCCGGCGTGGCCCTTTACCCAGTGCCAGTGCACCTCGTGATGGCCGATGGCCGCATCCAGTTCCTGCCACAGGTCGGCATTTTTCACCGGCTTTTTGTTCGCGGTTTTCCAACCATTGCGTTTCCAGTTGTGAATCCAGCCGGTAATCCCCTGACGGACGTACTGAGAATCCGTATGCAGGTCCACACGACAGTGCTGCTTCAGAGCCTCCAGGGCGCGGATGGCCGCCATCAACTCCATACGATTGTTGGTGGTCAGGGCCTCACCGCCACACAACTCTTTCTCTGCACTGCCACTCATCAGCAATACGCCCCAGCCCCCCGGCCCGGGATTGCCCCGGCAGGCGCCATCGGTGTAGATCGTTACTTGTTTCAAATCCGGCTCTTGGAACTTGTGAAAATCGATAAAGACATACTGCGGCCCCGACGGCCGCAACCACGACGGATATTACCAGAAGGGAGTGGGCAGAAGGGAGCCAGGTGAGCCCGCGGTAACTCAGCGGTCGCGGCGGTGCCTGTGGTGCCTGTGCCGGGCGGCAACGCGAGGACTGCTGGGCACCGCAGTCAGCACCGGCTTCTTGTCGCTGCCCCAGTTGATTTTCAGGGTGCGCATATGCACCACTTCCTTGCGCGCGACAATGACGTAAAAGCCACCCCAGGGTAAGTGACAGCGAGCCCCCATTCGCTCCATCCAGGAGGTTTTGGCCAGCAGCTCGCGGTGCTGCAGCGGCCAGCGGAAAAAGCCCCGTTCCACGGTTCCCGCCTGCAGGTCGAGCAAGTGCATCCAGTCCGCAATACGCGCCGCCCGCAGCTGGTTTCCCCGCTGGTAGGGGCTAGCCGAGCGCAGCAGACGGCTCATTCCCAGGAGCGAGAAGGGGTTGAAGCCGATCAGCACCAGGTGACCACCGGGTATCAACACCCGGGCTGCCTCGCGCAGCACCTGATGCGGGTGCGGGGCGAAGTCCAGCAGGTGGTGCAAAATCACCACATCAATGGATTCGGAAGGCAGCGGTAACTGATCGAATTCAACCTGTGCCGCGCCGCCCCCCAAACACGGACTGAGCCGGAAACGGTGATTGATCCGGCTGCAGGCGGCAAAGTCGACCTGGGGCGCCACACCCGCCTGCATCAGGTGGTAACCGAACAGGCGCTCCACCAGTGGCTGTGCGAGCGCCAATTGCTGGGTAAGCAACTCCTGCCCCAGGGCACTGGAAAACCACTCGGTCAACTCTGCATACGATTGCGCCAACGAAGGCAACACCTCGCGCCGGCGGCCGAACAAGCCTTTGCGCTCCATAGCTCTCCTCTGGGATGACGTCCTGTACCCGGGGCGCCCGCCTGTGCAGCATTCGGCGCCGCACAGCCAATTGGGGACCCGCACACTGTGTTATGGTTGCGTATTCACGACTTTCTCGCCCTAGGTTAGCGGCCAGCATCAATGATCACAATCAACCCGATACCTGCATTCAGCGATAACTATATCTGGCACCTGCAACGAAATGATGAACACTGGGTGGTCGACCCCGGCGATGCCGCGCCGGTGGTTGACGCACTCGGGGCCAATAAACTGGCCGGCATTCTCGTCACCCACCACCACTTCGACCACACCGGAGGTGTCGCCGACCTGGTGGCGCGCTACCAATGCCCGGTGTTTGGCCCCGCATCCATCGACTGCGTCAGCCACCCCCTGGAGAATGGTGACCAGTTCACATTACTGGATGTTGGCGCAACAGTAATCTCTGTGCCCGGGCATACCCTGGATCATATTGCCATTATTTTGCGCGAAGCGGGCAAATACCATCTATTCTGTGGCGACACCCTGTTCGCTGCCGGTTGCGGGCGATTGTTTGAAGGTACCCCGGAACAAATGTACAGCTCCCTCGGCAAGCTCGCCGAGCTTCCGCCGGATACGCGGGTGTACTGCGCCCACGAGTACACCCTCGCCAACCTGAAGTTCGCTTCGGCGGCGGAACCGGATAACGAGGCGATCAGGGCGAGAGTGGCTGCCGCCGAGGAGCTGCGACACCAGGGTAGGCCCACCCTGCCCTCCAGCATCCAGCTGGAGCAGGACACCAACCCGTTTTTGCGTTGCGGCGAGGCGGCGGTCCGCCGTCAGGCGATTCAACGGGGCGCTGCCGAGGATGCAGGACCTGTTGAAATTTTCGCCACTTTACGCCACTGGAAGGACAATTTTTGACCAAATTGCATTGACCGGAACCAAGTCAGCTCTTTAGAATCAGACAATTACAATTCAAACCTCAAGCGCGTTCGGAAAAACGAATTGATATAAGCGCTCGGGAAGAAAGATAACGACAGACTCGCGGACAACCAGCATGGTTTACAAGAAATTTGCTGTTGCAGTACTGGCTGCAGCAGTGGGGGCCTGCGCACAGTTGGAAACTGCGCCGGACACAGGCATTGCATCGGACGCAACTGAAATCGACGCCAGCATCAGCCAGGCGTCAGAAGAAATCAGCCGCAATATCCTGCAATCCGCCGAACCGGCCCTGCCCCCGAGCGATATCTGGGAGCGACTGCGCCGCGGCTTCACTTTGCAACGTGAATTGAAGCGTGACAAAGTCCAGGATTACGTGAATTACTTCTCCAGTAATCAGGGCTACATGTCCCGCGTGACCGAGCGCTCCCGCCGCTACATCTTCCATGTGGCAGAGCAGCTGGAGCAGGCCAATGTTCCCCTGGAATTCGCCCTGCTGCCGGTTGTCGAAAGCGCCTACGATCCCTTTGCCTATTCCCACGCCCAGGCCTCCGGCATGTGGCAGTTCATTCCCGCCACCGGGCGCTCGTTCGGACTGCACCAGAACTGGTGGTATGACGGGCGCCGCGACGTGGTGGAATCCACCCGCGCTGCCAGTGAATACTTCAACTACCTGGCAGCTAAATTCGACGGCGACTGGCTACTCGTACTGGCCGCATACAATGCCGGTGAAGGCACCGTGCGCCGGGCCATCGAACGCAACAAACGCCGCGGCAAGGGCACCAGCTTCTGGGACCTGAAACTCCCGCGGGAAACCCGCAGCTACGTACCGCAGCTGCTGGCACTGGCGGAAGTGGTAGCGCACCCCGAAAAGTACCAGGTTCCCCTGCACAACGTCGACAACAGCCCCTATTACGCGGTGGTGAATGTGGGCAGCCAGATTGACCTGGCCCAGGCATCCGAGCTCGCCGGCATTGAGGTCAAGGAACTCCACCTGCTGAATCCCGGTTATAACCGCTGGGCCACGGATCCGAACGGCAACCACCGCCTACTGATTCCCGCAGACAAACGCGAACAGTTTATGGAGAAGCTGGCCACACTGCCCGCCGATCAGCGGGTGACCTGGCAGCGGTACAAGGTTGCCCGTGGCGACTCCCTGTCTGTGATCGCCCGGCGCTACGAAACCACCATCGCGGCGATCCAGCAAACCAACAAACTCCGCGGCAGCAATATCCGCGCCGGCCAGACCCTGCTGATTCCCAGCGCCTCCGGGCCGAATGCGGAGTATGCCTACGCCATCGACCAGCGCGTGAACCGTCGCCAGAGCTCCGGCAGCGGCCGCAAGACCAGCTATACCGTGCGCCCCGGCGATACCCTTTGGGGAATTGCCCGCACCATGAACGTCAAGGTACGGGAGCTGGCAAGCTGGAACAGCATGGCACCCGGCGACACCCTGCGCCCCGGCCGCAAACTCGTCGCGTACAACAGCGGTGGCAGCAGCAGCGAACAACAGAGCCGCACCACCCGCAAGCTCTCCTATCGAGTGCGCAACGGGGACTCCCTGTACCGCATTGCGCGCAAGTTCCGCATTGATATCAGCGATATCGTACGCTGGAACAAAATCAACAAAAAAACCTATCTGCAGCCGGGCCAGAGACTGACCCTGTTTGTCGACAGTGCCGCGAGTGGCTGATTTTACGCAGCCGGTAATTCTCGAACCGCAGACATAAAAAAACCGGCGAAACGCCGGTTTTTTTATGTCTCTCGATCGGCCAGTTATTCGCTGGCTGCTATCTCGATATCCGCCTTGCTTCTCAGGTACTTCTGCATCGCTGCCAGTTCCGCAGAACCCTGCATGGATGCCAGCTGCTGCATCAGCGCATCGCGCTGCTCGGCACTTTGTGCAGACAGTTTGCCCGGACGTACCGCGCGCAACTGCACCACCACCTGATCGCCATTGCGAGCAGCGAAGTGCTCTTCCACTTCCGCACCGGGTTTCGGCGCGGACATCTCAAACACGTGATTGACCACTTCTCCGCGAGCGCCAAAGCCGCCGCGACGGGTTTTGTCACTGGTTTCGAGGGTCAGCTCTTCGCTACTGGCGATTTCTGAAAACTCCGCGCCAGCTTCCAGCTGCTGCTGGATTTCCCGGGCTTTGGCGATTAATTGCTCGCTGGCCTTGTCACGCTTCAGGCGATCGACAATCTGCTCGCGAACCTCAGCCAGGTCTTTAACGCCTGCGGGCTTGTGCTCCACCACTTTGAGCACCACGGCGTGGTTCTCATTGAGGTTCAGCACATCGGAGGTCATGCCGTCTTCCAGCACTTCCGGGGCAAATGCGGCAGCGAGAACCTTGCTGTCGGCAGCGATGCCCGGGCCACCGTTGCGGGAGAACAGCGGGGATTTCTGTACCTGAACGCCCAGCGCCTCCGCCGGCTCTGCCAGGGTTTCCGCGTTGTACGCCAAGTCCCCGAGGCGGCTCAGCGCATCCACGAACTCACGCTCGGCCACAGCACCGCGCAGTTGTGCGGTGATTGCCGCCTTGCGCTCCTCAAAGGACGGAGCCTCTGCGTCTGCAACCTCCAGCAGCTTGATGAAATGGGTTCCCGCATCGGTTTTCACCGGAGCGGACACCGCACCCACTTCCAGCGCCGCCAGTGCATCCTCAAATTCTTCCGGGAACACATCGCCACCGGTAAAACCGACATCACCACCCTCTTCGCGGGAAATGATATCGTCGGAATACTGCTTGGCCAGCTCAGAGAAGTCCTCGCCAGCGGCCAGCTTTGACTGCACTTCCGCAACCTTTTCCTGGCCCGCAGCTTCGTCCGCGTTTTCGATCAGGATATGGGCAGCGTGCCGGCGGGGTTTGGCGCTGAAGCTCTTCGCTTCCTGCTCGTACTGCGCACGCACGTCCTGCTCGGCGATGTCGATATTGGCCGCAAACAATTCCGGCTTCAGCTCGATATATTCCACCGCAACCTGCTCCGGGCGCTGGAATGACTGCTGATTTTCCTCGTAATAGGCCTGGATCTCGTCATCGCCCACGGTAATGTCGTTGAGCAGCGGCGCAACCGGCAGCGTGACATAGTCAAAATCGCGCTCTTCCATGGAGACTTCCACAATCTGCTCGGCGTTCTTGCGCGTGGTAAATGCGCTGTCAGCCACACTACCCGCATACTGCTGCATGACCAGGTCCTGCTCCAGCAGCTGGCGGAATCCGGCAGGGCTGTAACCCATACGACGCAACCCGTCGCGGTACATCTGTTCATTGAACTGCCCGTTGATCTGGAATACGGGCATCTGCACGGTTTCTTTATCCACTGCGGCGGTACTCATCACCATACCGCTGGCCTGCGCCGCCTGGCGCATGACCGAAGTGTTCACCAGTTGTTGCAGGGCCGGTGCACGCAATTGTTCGTCGGTCAACAGGTCAGAGGGCACGCTATCGCCGTACTGGCTCTCGATCGCGCTGCGGCGATTCTGGATCGCGCGTTGCAGATCGCCATTGGAGATTTTCTCGCCATTGACCTCCGCAACCTTGTCGGCAGAACCGCCACTGGCACCGGTGAAGAAGTCGATCCCACCGATGACCATAATAAATCCGAAAAAAGCTGCAACGATGACTGCAGCGGTACCCTTCAGGTTGTCGCGCATGGACTGAAGCATATTCAGCTCCGAAATTAACTCTTACACAATTCACTCGTGAATCATTGATTATTATTACTTCACCAGTTTGTTTTCTACGTAACCGGTGATGTATTCAGCCGTTGCCCGGCGGTGATTCACAAGCAGGAAAATCACAATATCAAAAATGAAAATTCAGAAACAAAAAAGGCGCATCCAAGTGATACGCCCCTTTGAAGCTTCGGTGATTACGAGGCTTCTTAATTTACCGCATCTTTCAAAGCTTTACCGGCTTTGAAGTTCGGGATTTTAGCTGCTGCAATTTCGATCGGGTCGCCGGTGCGCGGGTTGCGACCGGTGCGAGCCGCACGCTCTTTAACCGCGAAGGTACCAAAGCCAACCAGCGCTACCTGATCTCCTTTTTTCAGTGCGTCGGTGATGCTTTCTACCATGGCGTCCAGAGCGCGGCCAGCGGCTGCTTTCGGAATGTCAGCAGATGCGGCAATGGCTTCGATCAGTTCGGACTTGTTCACGCTATATCCCTCTGTTCTTTTCTAGGTTTCTAGGTATGTATCTAGGTGTTCGAACGCCCCTCCCCGGGGGCATCTTCTCATGCAATTTGCACTCGGTTTTCATGCGCCTGCGGGGCTGTCCGCAGCGCAATAAGCCCCGATTTATACCAACTGCCTGTTAGCGGGTCAAGGAACCACGCGGCTTTGCGGGGAGTTGGACAAAATTAAGGCACACTTGTTCAGGCTTTATCCGGCAAGTTCATTTTTTAAGCTGGAGCCACCCCACCAAATGCCAAGGGGCGCACTTTACGCGACCGGGGCACAGGCTAGCAAGCAAAGATTTGGCGAAAAGGAACGACCTGCCGGCCACTGCCGGCAGATCGCTTTCACTGCAGGTTAATGGGTCTGCACAGACCGCTGGGAGCGCTCCTCGGCCTGCTTTTGCAGGGCCGAGTACTCTTCGTCACTCAGTGCACTGGGCACCCGCTCCAATGCGTACTCGAATACCTGATCTATCCATTTGACCGGCTTGATCACCAGATCCTGCTGGATATTGTCCGGAATATCCTTGAGGTCACGCTCATTGTCCGCAGGGATCAATACGGTCTTGATCCCGCCGCGATGCGCCGCCAGCAACTTTTCCTTGAGACCACCAATGCGGAGCACTTCACCGCGCAGGGTAATCTCACCGGTCATGGCTACATCCGAGCGCACCGGGATATTGGTCAGCACCGACGCCAGCACCGTACACATGGCGATACCTGCCGAGGGACCATCCTTGGGCGTTGCACCTTCCGGTACGTGGATATGGATATCCCGGGTTTCGTGGAAATCCGGTGCAATACCCAGGGCCTGCGAGCGTGCGCGCACGACGGTCAGGGCAGCCTGGATAGACTCCTGCATCACATCGCCCAGGGAGCCGGTCTTGATTACCCGCCCTTTGCCCGACACTGCGGATGCCTCGATGGTGAGCAATTCGCCACCCACTTCGGTCCACGCAAGGCCGGTAACCTGGCCGATTTTGTTTTCATCTTCCGCACGACCGAAATCGAACTTGCGCACGCCGAGTAACTCCTCCAGCTGCTCGGGCCCCACTACCATCTTTTTGGTGGAAGCTTTACGCACGTGCTCGGTAACGATTTTGCGGCAGATTTTCGCCACTTCGCGATCGAGGCCACGCACCCCCGCCTCGCGGGTGTAGTAGCGCACAATATCCCGCACCGAGTCGTCACTCAGTTCCAGCTCTTCCGGCTTCAGCCCCGCCGCCTTGCGCTGCTTGGGCACCAGGTAGCGCTGGGCAATATTCAGCTTTTCATCCTCGGTGTAGCCGGGAATACGGATTACTTCCATCCGATCGAGCAGTGGGCCCGGGATGTTCATCGAGTTGGAAGTACACACGAACATGACATCGGAGAGGTCGTAATCCACTTCCAGGTAATGGTCGTTGAACGACTTGTTCTGTTCGGGATCGAGCACTTCCAGCAGCGCAGATGCCGGATCACCGCGGTGATCCATACCCATTTTGTCCACCTCGTCGAGGAGGAAAAGCGGATTCTTCACTCCGACCTTGGAAATTTTCTGGATCAGCTTGCCTGGCAGCGAACCGATATAGGTGCGACGGTGACCGCGGATCTCCGCTTCATCGCGCACACCGCCCAGGGCCATGCGCACATATTTACGGTTGGTGGCGCGGGCAATGGATTCACCCAGGGATGTCTTACCCACCCCGGGAGGTCCAACCAGACAGAGGATCGGGCCCTTGACCTTTTTCACCCGCTTTTGCACCGCGAGGTATTCGAGGATACGTTCCTTGACCTCTTCCAGGCCGTAGTGGTCCTTGTTAAGGATCTCTTCCGCCTTGATCAGGTCGTGGCGAACACGGCTGCCTTTCTTCCAGGGAACGCTCAGCATCCAGTCGATATAACTGCGCAACACTGACGCTTCTGCAGACATCGGTGACATCATTTTCAGCTTGCCGAGTTCTGCGCGGGTTTTCTTTTCCGCCTCGGCAGACATGCCCGACTCGGCAATTTTCTTTTCGAGATCTTCGATCTCGTTCGGCTCTTCGGTAATCTCACCCAGTTCCTTCTGGATGGCTTTCATCTGCTCGTTGAGATAGTACTCGCGCTGGCTCTTTTCCATCTGCTTTTTGACGCGACCGCGGATGCGCTTCTCTACCTGAATCAGGTCGATCTCGGAATCCATCAGGCCCAGCAGGTGTTCCAGCCGCTCTTTGACGGAAACGGTTTCCAGCAGCTCCTGCTTCTGCGGCAGATCCAGTGACATATGCGCAGCGATGGTATCTGCCAGGCGCCCGGGCTCATCGATGCCGGACAGGGAGGTGATCACCTCGTTCGGCACCTTTTTGCTGACGCTGACATACTGCTCAAACTGGGACATGGCCGAGCGCACCAGTGCCTCGGATTCGGCCTCCGGCAAATCTTCGGTTTCGAGGTCACTGACGCTGGCACGATAATGCCCCTCGCCTTCCTTGATCTCCTCGATCTTGACGCGGTGTCCACCCTCTACCAGCACCTTGACGGTACCGTCCGGCAGTTTCAGCAACTGCAGCACGCTGGCAATGGTACCGACGCGATAGACATCCTCGGCCCCCGGATCATCTTCGGACGCCTGACGCTGGGCCACCAGCAGCACCTGCTTGTCCGTGCGCATGGCGTCTTCCAGAGCATCGATGGATTTTTCCCTGCCGACAAACAGCGGGATCACCATATGCGGGTACACCACCACATCGCGCAGGGGTAACAGTGGGTATTCGTTCAGGGTATCGGATGGCTGGTCCATAAAACTCCTCTCGGCCCTCGCGGCGGCAATTGGCCGCCGGTTTACTGGCATTCTGGTCAGCGCTGCATGAAAACCACAGCCCTGCAATATTTCGCCATTTCAGAGGTTAATTGGGGGCAGCCCCCAGAATAACAAGTCTGAACGGGGCTCGGCAGCAAAATAAGTTTAATTCAGGAGGCGGGTAACGGCCCGTTCGGGAGAAAATACTTCAGGATTGGCCAATGAAAGAACAGTACGGACGCCTGTCGCGGAAACCAACCGGACGATTACTCACTGCGCCAGCGACCAAATTCTGAACGACTGGACATAAAAAAAGCCCCGAAACGGGGCTTTTTGCAACCGGCGGGAAGAGTTACTCCTCCGGTGCGGCCTTCTGCTGCTTCTGCTGGGCCTCTGCCTGCTCGTACACGAGCAGCGGTGCAGATTCGCCCTTGATCACCGCCTCGTCGATCACGACCTTGGCCACGTTGTCCATGGAGGGGATGTCATACATGGTCTCCAGCAGTACCGACTCCATGATAGAGCGCAGTCCGCGAGCACCGGTCTTGCGCTCCATGGCCTTGTTGGCCACCGCATCCAGGGCGTCGGGACGGAAGTCCAGCTCCACACCTTCCATATCAAACAGCTTTGCGTACTGCTTGGTCAGGGCGTTGCGGGGCTCGGTCAGAATCTGCACCAGGGCGGCGCGGTCCAGCTCTTCCAGGGTAGCGGTCACCGGCAGGCGGCCGACAAATTCGGGAATCAGGCCGTAACGCACCAGATCTTCCGGCTCCAGGTCCAGCAGCACTTCACCGAAGTTGCTCTTGCTGTCCTTGGATTTCACTTCCGCACCGAATCCGATACCACCTTTCTCGGAGCGGTCGCGGATGACCTTGTCGAGACCGGCAAAGGCACCGCCACAGATAAACAGGATATTGGAGGTGTCTACCTGCAGGAACTCCTGCTGGGGATGCTTGCGTCCACCCTGCGGCGGCACAGAGGCCACGGTGCCCTCGATCAGCTTCAACAGCGCCTGCTGGACACCCTCACCGGATACATCGCGGGTGATGGACGGGTTGTCGGACTTGCGAGAAATCTTGTCGATTTCATCGATGTACACAATGCCCTGCTGGGCCTTCTCCACATCGTAATCGCATTTCTGCAGCAGCTTCTGAATGATGTTCTCGACGTCTTCACCGACATAACCGGCTTCGGTCAGGGTGGTGGCGTCGGCAATGGTAAAGGGTACGTTCAGCAGTCGCGCCAGTGTTTCCGCCAGCAGCGTCTTACCGCTACCGGTGGGGCCTACCAGCAGGATGTTTGATTTGCCGAGTTCGACGTCTTCCTTGCCCTTCACACCCTTGCCATTGCGCAGGCGCTTATAGTGGTTGTAAACGGCAACCGCCAGCACTTTTTTGGCGCGGGCCTGCCCGATGACATACTGATCGAGAATTTCGGTAATTTCCTGCGGGGTTGGCAGGCGGCTGTCGTCGCCATCTGCGGAATCCTGCACTTCTTCGCGAATGATATCGGTACACAGCTCGACACATTCGTCACAGATATATACCGAGGGACCAGCAATCAGCTTGCGTACTTCCTGCTGGCTTTTGCCACAGAAGGAACAGTAAAGGAGTTTGCCGTTCTCTTCTCCGCTGCTCTGGTCAGTCATCAATGTACTCCGTGGTCTAACAGCCAGCCGAAATGCGGTGGCAAATGGGGTTCACTAGCAAGATGCGGTCTTTTGGCAGGATTTTCAAGCTTTTTTGTTTTGCGCCGAACAGGCCTGCCGCGGCAGTGCGATCCGCACTGGGATCTGGGTGTGCCCTTTCGGTCATCATCTACCGAAAGGTCACACCCGATAAACGTCTGTTTGGAGGCTGCAGGTGTCGCCTGATGCGACACCTTCAGTACTATTTGCTCAGCGCTTCGCGGCGCGACAGCACATCATCCACCAGACCGTATTCCTTGGCCTCGTCGGCACTGAGAAAGTGATCACGTTCTGTATCGCGCTCGATATCGGCAACGCTACGCCCGGTGTGGTGGGCCATCAGCTCGTTCAGGCGCGAACGGATCTTGAGGATCTCCTGCGCGTGAATATGGATATCCGAAGCCTGCCCCTGGGCGCCGCCACTGGGCTGATGGATCATCACCCGGGAGTTCGGCGTGGCGAAGCGCTTGCCTTCGGCCCCGGAGGTCAACAGAAAGGCGCCCATACTGCACGCCTGACCGATACACATGGTGCTTACATCCGGCTTGATAAACTGCATGGTGTCATAAATGGACATGCCCGCCGTGACGGAACCACCGGGGGAATTGATATACAGGTGGATGTCTTTGTCCGGATTTTCCGCTTCCAGGAACAGCAGCTGGGCCACCACCAAGTTGGCCATGTGATCCTCTACCGGTCCCACCAGGAAAATGACACGCTCCTTGAGGAGTCTCGAATAGATATCGAACGAACGTTCACCCCTGGCAGTCTGCTCCACCACCATCGGAACCAGGCCGCCGGTGGCCATAATCTCTTCTTTTTTTGCGGGATAATCAAAAAATGCCATGGATACGGTGCTTCCTTTTTTGGCGTATTTGGCGGGATCAGGGCGGGCAAAAAATACACATCCCTGAAAAATTCAATCAATCTGAGCTTAACTGGTCAGCCGCGATAAAGCCAGTAAGCAGACGCGGTGGTTACAGTTGGAGACAAGGAGATAGAGAGGTGGGACACTAACCCATCACATGCGACGGGCATAAGATCCTGTCCGGAGAGATAGCGGAAGAAAAAACGGCCACCCTGAGGTGGCCGTTTTTATCTGATCAAGCCTGCTTTTGCGGCTTGATCACGTCGTCGTAGGTGCTTTCGACGTCGGACACCTTGGCCTTGTCCAGCACGAAGTCCACAACCTGGTCTTCCAGCACAACGGACTCAACGCCCGCCAGCAGCTCGCGGTTGTTGAAGTAGTACTCGACCACTTCTTCCGGCTGCTGGTAGGTAGAGGCCAGCTCTTCCACTTTAACCTTAACGCGATCAGCATCAACAGCGATCTTGTTTTCCTTGACGATTTCGCCAACAACCAGACCCAGCACGACACGGCGCTTGGCCTGATCTTCGAACATGGCGTCAGGCAGCATACGCGCCGCATCTTCCGGCTTGATCTGACCACCGAACTGCTGAACCATCTGGCCGCGCAGGGTGTTTACTTCACCGGCAACCAGCGCCGCAGGGATTTCTACCTGGTGCTTTTCGAACAGCTGGTCCATGACCTGGGTCTTGACCTTGTTCAGCGCCGCATTCTTGAGTTCGCGCTGCATGTTTGCACGCACTTCTTCGCGGAACTTGTCTTCACCGCCTTCTTCCACGCCGTAAGCCGCGAAGAATTCGTCGTTCAGTTCCGGCAGTTCCGGCTTTTCAGAACCGGTTACCTTGATGGTGAATACGGCATTCGCGCCGCGCAGGTCTTCAGCCTGGTAGTCTTCCGGGAAAGTGACTTCCACTTCCTTTTCTTCGCCCGGCTTCATACCGATGATGCCGTCTTCAAAGCCCGGGATCATGTTGCCAGAACCCAGAACCAGCTGCTGGCCTTCCGCCTTGCCGCCTTCGAACTCTTTGCCGTCTTTGCGACCAACGAAGTCGATGGTGACGCGGTCACCCTTCTGCGCCTTGCGCTTGGTTT
>ENA-ORCV01000368-ORCV01000368.1-marine-metagenome-genome-assembly--contig:-NODE-368-length-36242-cov-4.380783_pt1 | contig 36242 bp, 27 predicted proteins | sample MGYA00237779_ERZ508509 | MGnify/ENA primary metagenome ERZ508509 (study PRJEB26180, sample SAMN06268772) | marine metagenome | isolation source: Bioluminescent Bay, La Paraguera, Puerto Rico | place... | reverse complement strand
CGAGGTGACCGCGACCGATGCTGACGGCAATAGCAGCGTCCAGACGGTGACGGTGAATGTGAGCGACCTCGACGAGGTGGCGCCGACCATTACGTCGGCCTCGAGCTTTACGGTTGATGAGGGCGTGACGAGTGTCTCGACGCTGACGGCCGACGAGGCGGTGACCTGGACGATCAGCGGCGGTGTGGATGCCGGCGATCTGTCGATCGATCTGAATAGCGGCGCGCTGAGCTTCAATGTTGCGCCCGACTATGAGGCGCCTGCCGACGATGATGGCGACAACGCCTATGAGATCGAGGTGACCGCGACCGATGCTGACGGCAATAGCAGCGTCCAGACGGTGACGGTGAATGTGAGCGACCTCGACGAGGCCGCCACCAACACCGCTCCTTCGTTTACCGGAACGAATGCGACCGATGGTGGAGGCAATCCGTCCTATGCGTTCAGCTACGAGGAAGGCCAGGCGGCTGATGCTGTTGTGGGGCAGGTCGCGGCGAGCGATATGGATAGCGGCGACACGATCACCTTTGCGATCGCCTCTGGCAACAGCGATGGCTGGTTCCAGATCGACGGCTCGACCGGTGAGCTGAGCCTGACGGCAGCGGGTGCTGCGGCGGCTGCCAACGACTTTGAGACGACACCCAACGCGCATACGCTCACGGTCACCGCCAGCGACGGTAGCGACACGACGAGCATCGAGGTGGTGCTGAGCGAGACGGATAAGGACGACGTGGCGCCGACCATTACGTCGCCGACAAGCTTTGATGTGGACGAGGGCACGGTTGTCATTGCGACGCTGACGGCCGACGAGGCGGTGACCTGGACGATCAGCGGCGGTGTGGATGCCGACGATCTGTCGATCGACAGCACCAGCGGCACGTTGAGCTTCAACGTCGCTCCAGATGACGATAGCGGCAATAGCAATGTTCGCGGAACTGCCGCCGTTACTAGTAACGGAATTACCAGCTATGTTATCGACGTAATGGCTACCGACTTGGCCGGCAACACAGCCGTCCAGACGGAGACGGTTAATGTGCACCATGATGAAGGGCCAAACATCATGGCAGAAGGCACGATAATCACCTCCGGCCAGGCCTCTTTCGAAGTACTCGAAGGGACATTCGAGGTAGTCACATTCTCAAGTGATGAAGATGTCGCCTGGATCATCGTCAGCGGTGACGATCGCAGCCATTTCTCGCTCGGTGGCGATGGGCGGCTTGTGTTCAACACAGAACCCGATTTCGAAAAACCAGTCGATACCAATGAGGACAATGTCTATATTCTCGCAATCGAAGCAACAGATGACTTCGGTAACATCACTCGCCTCTATCTCGACGTAACAGTGCTCGACAGGGAGGAACTGCGGGATCGTGTCAACCAGATAAGCGAAGCCCTGCGTAAAGGACTTCATACCCATGCCTTGGTCGGGCTAAGCGACCTGATCAGCTACAATGAAAACCTTCTGACCGAAGAAATCGCGGACGGAGAATGCATTTCGACACAAAACAGTCGAGACATATCAGGCATTCTGGAAGCAAATGAATCCGGGCAATCCGCTGATGTTCGCTTCAATGATGCTTTGACGCAATGTGGACGCGGCTTGCGTGTCCTGCTCGACGCAGGTGCAAGTTTTACTAGGCTTGATGGAAACAGCCGGGTTCGTGGATTCGGATCCATGCGGATAGAGAAGAGCATTTCAAGCGAAACGCAGCTCGGACTTAGCCTTATCGGCTCCACCTCTTCGGATTCGATTGATGCCTTTGCGAAAAGTGGGATATCCGACCTAAGCCTGACAGGTCAGGTTTATGGCCGTATCCGTATCGATGAAAACCTCATTGCCGGCGCCTTCGCAGGCTATGGCGGGGGATGGTACAAATTCGATCTGGTTGAAGATGGTCTTGCACTGCAAGGTGATTTTTCCGGAGAGCGGATGATTGCGGGCGGCATGATGCGCGGCGAAACCACAATCAACCAGCGTCCGCTTACGATTGACGCGGTCTTTTCGCATGCCAGAGAAAGCCTAGGCAATGCGAGAATCGCCGCGGCCTATGAAGCCGAGACTGCCGAGGGCATTCTGCTTGACCTGGGCCATGTTCAGCAATCACGCATCAGCGTGCCGATAACCTATTCGGCCTTCGGCCCTATCGATGCTTCTGCAAATGGTACCGGGTTCGACATGCGCGCAGGTGGAATCTGCGAAAGCAATATTGTCGGTGAAGGGATTGATTGTGGCTTCCAGGCGGGCGGCCGCCTTTGGCGTAGAACACCAACCGGTCATTTCGCCTATCTAGACATCGACTTTGAAAGTGCGGCGGGACTCAATCGTGTGCGGCTTGATGCAGGTTATGCATTCGACATTGGGCTGGGCGATAATCTCGCCCTAGCCATCAATGCTAGGACCTTAGCTGCTGGTGATGGGCCAGGCGACTATGCAGGTTTTGTATCGCTAACGGTTGGGCGCTAAGCAGAGAACGTGGCGGCCTTGGAGAGCGGCGATGTGCAGATTGCCGGGCAGTTTATCGCCGCGCTTCGCGCTGCGGGAGCGCTCAAGCGTCAGGAATTGGCGGAATTGGAGCAGCGCCTGTCTGCTAATCGAGGCTGCGCCTTAGTCCTGGTCCGGTACCGAGAAGGTACCCGACACGCGGCCGTCCTCTCCGCGATTTCCGGCGGACTGCCCGTCTACGCTGGACAGACCTGTGTTGAGATCGATCACCAGCCGGCCGCCATTGAGGATATCGCCACCTCGATTGAGCGTGACACCACCCGACATCACGATGATCCTGCGGTTGAGGTCATAGACTGCTGCTGCACCGCTGGCCCGCTCATTGCCGCGTGACACAGTCACTCCTCCGCTGGCGTCAACGCGCTCGATCGTCAGCCCATCCTGGTCGCGATAGGCCACTGTCGTACGATCGGCTGTCAGCCGCAAATCGCCCTGGCGTATCACTACATTGCCTGAAAAGACGACGCGATCCTGCCGGTCTTGCAGCTCGATTCGATCGGCGTCGAAGTCGACCGGCTGGTTCGAATTGAAGCCGGCGATCGACTGCGCCCCGGCAAGCGAGCCAAAGCCAAAAGCTGTCGCGCTGCATGCCAGAGCGCCCGCCAAAAATCCGCGCAGGGCAAGCTTTCCAAGACCGGGACGAGAAGCAGTCATGGTGCTATCCGATAGACGATCACGGCTGCAGAGCAAGCGGCTCATTGAATTTCCTCCGGCATGCGCAGTTCGCCTGGGACCATTCTCAGCCTTGCATTGCCCACCAGCGAAAGCGAGCGTTCGGAGAGGTCTGCAAGAAAATTGTCCGCTCCGAATGTTCCAGCCGGAATCGCTCCTTCGACCCGCCCTGACCCGGTCAGCGTGCGCGATGGGAAATCGATGACCACGTTGCGCGCCAGCAAGCGGTATCCATCGGCGGCGTTGAATTCCACCGTGCCGGGAATCGTTACCTGTTCGAGATCGATATTGTATCTGCCGCTGGGAGAAGAGAGCACCGCCGGGCCATCGGGAAGGATGATGCGCGCAACCAGGTCATGCAGTTCCACCACCGGCACGCTGGCACTGGATTGCACTGCATCACCTGCCGACACAGAGAAAGGGCGCCCGCGCGAATCCTCTCCGCGATACAAGGCGTTGTCCATGCGCAACCGGTCTTCGGCAATGTCGACCTTGTTGCGATCGAGCAGGAAACTGATCTCCGCATTGGGGCCAAGCGGCGTGATCAGCATCATCGCCGCGACCACGCCTACCATAGCGGGCAGTGCTACCGCGAGAACGCGGATCAGCCGGTCGAGCGATGAGCCCGGCGCGGCGAACGCCTGCCTTCTGTCACGGATCTTGTCTGCTTCGACTGTCATCGCCTGATGCCTTTGCCACTTGCGAGCTTACTCGTGGCTGAAAATATCCTTGTCGATCCAGCCGGCCAGGTCGAGCTTGGCGCGCGTCGGCAGGAAATCGTAACAGGCCTGCGCCATTTCGAGCCGTCCTTCGCGTTCCAGCCTGGGGATCAGCGCTTCACGCAGGCGATGGAGGAAGCGTACATCCGAAGCGGCGTATTCCTGCTGCGCCTCGGTCAACTCTTCCGCGCCCCAGTCGCTCGATTGCTGCGCCTTGGAAATATCGTCGCCCAGCATCTCGTTGATCAGGTTCTTGAGGCCGTGACGATCAGTATAGGTGCGCGTCATCTTGCTGGCGATCTTGGTGCAAAAGACCGGTGCCGCCATCACGCCAAGATAGTGATAGATCGCCGCCAGGTCGAAGCGTGCATAGTGATAGAGCTTCAGCCGTTCGGGATCGGCCAACACCGCCTTCAAGTTCGGCGCATCGTATGAGCTGCCATTGGCAAAGCGCACCAGGTGCTCATCACCATTGCCATCGCTGATCTGCAGCACGCACAACCGGTCGCGATGAGTGACGAGGCCCATGGTTTCCGTGTCAACGGCAACCGGGCCGGGAGCCAGCACATCGGCCGGCAAGTCTTCTTCGTGGAAATATACAGCCATATGGAAACCGCCTTAGGACGATTGGGGAAAGAGGGAAAGAGGATGCTGGTTGCACGGGTAAGCCGAGATTAGGAGAGAATGATGGCCGACACTGTTCCCGATAGCTGGCGCAATGCGCTCGATCCGGTCCTGACCGCGCCCGAAGCGCGGCGGCTCGGCGGCTGGTTGCGGACGGAAGAAGAGGCTGGAAAGGCCATCTATCCACCGCGCGGGCAAAGGCTGCGTGCGCTCGAACTGACCCCGCTCGATCAAGTCAAAGTGGTGATATTGGGGCAGGACCCCTATCACGGGCCGGGACAGGCGCATGGTCTTTCCTTCTCCGTACCTCAAGGAGTGCGCCAGCCGCCCTCGCTGGTGAATATCCTCAAGGAATTGCAGGACGATCTGGGCATTGCGCGGCCCGACCACGGCAACCTCGAAAGCTGGGCGAAGCAGGGCGTGCTCTTGCTCAACAATGCGCTGACGGTGGAGGCCGGGCAGGCCGGATCGCACCAGATGCGCGGTTGGGAAGCGATTACCGATGCGGCGGTGGCGGCGGTGGCTGAAAGGGCGGAGCCCTCAGTCTTCGTCCTGTGGGGAAGCCATGCGCAAAAGAAGGCGCAGCGGATTAGTGCGCTCAGGGGCAAACGGCACCTGGTGATCCACTCGCCGCATCCCAGCCCCTTGTCCGCCCACCGCGGATTCTTTGGGTCGAGGCCCTTCAGCAAGGCCAATGCCTTCCTTGAGGCCAATGGCCGCGGGGCTGTGGACTGGAGCCTGTGAGCAGACGATCGTAGAGTTGACAAAGTTGACACCACTCTTCCTTGAAATTCTTGCCATATACCTATGATATTGCGGTAAAAATACTCCCAAATACAAGTTGACGCCGGGCGGAGCGAAGCGTGCCGATCGACATCGACAATGAGCATATGCCTTTTGACAAAGCCGCTGCTTGTAGGACAGCATGTTGTGCATGGATGAAGATCAGGCCCTGACAGCGCTCGAAGCGCGGCTGGAAGAGCTGGACAAGCTCGATGCATTAAGCGCCGAAGGTCGTGCGCCGGTGACGTTGCAACAAGATGCAGTGGGTCGGCTCAGCCGAATGGACGCGATGCAGCAGCAGGCCATGGCGCAAGCGGAAGAACGTCGCCGCCACGCGGAGCGCGCACGGATCAGGGCAGCACTGGTGCGGCTTAATGAAGGCGAATGGGGCTATTGCGTCACCTGCGGCGAAGGGATTGCCGAAGGAAGACTGCGCAACGATCCCAGCGTGGCGACCTGTGTGGGCTGCGCCGGCTAAAGACTGGTTCGGCTCTCCTCAGGCTGCCGCCCGAAGGCAGTTGCGACCCGACCTCTTGGCCTCGTAAAGTGCGTTGTCCGCTGCCTGCAACAGCCAGGTTTCGTCTGCGCCTTCGGTCACGGAGGCTATTCCGAAGCTGCCTGTTACCGGCATGCCTTCGGTTTCGCTCCAGTCCGAATGCTCGATCGCATGCCTCAGGCGTTCCAGCTTTTCATGCGCGGTCGCATCGTCGGTTCCCGGCATGATGATCAGGAACTCCTCGCCTCCTAGCCGGCCAATGATATCGGAGACATGCAGGTTGAGCTTGGCGATCTTGGCAATTTTCTGCAGGACCATGTCTCCCGTGGCGTGCCCGAACGTATCGTTGATCATCTTGAAGTGATCGATATCCAAAATGCCCAGAGACAATTGTTCGTCGCTTGAATCACAAGTCTCGATTGCAGAGGAGAGGACGGACAGGATCTTGCGGCGATTGGCCATACCGGTCAGTTCGTCGGTCTCGGCAAGCTGCCGAACGTTGGCTGCCTCGATTTCGGCAGCGTGTTTGGCCTCCTTGAGTGCTTTCAGCGTATCGACGCGCTCGGTGACATCCTGGAAGGTGCCGAACATACCGATAACCTGGCCTTTGCGGTCCAATTCTGGCTTGCCGTAGCTTTCGATCGATCGCACTTCGCCATCAGCCCTGACCGTGCGTGCGATGAAGCGATAAGGCGACTTTGTAGCAATGCTGGTGTCGAGCACGCGCCGGGTCATCTCTCGATCTTCTGGATGGGTCATGTTGCGAGCCTTATCCAGGCTGGGCTGGCCGGCCGCAGGATCCATGCCATGGATGTTAAAGATTTCCCGAGACCAGTAGATCGTGTTGTCCCGGAAATCGACATGCCAGTGACCGAGATTGGCTTCCTGTTCGGCCATTTCCAGCAGCTCGTTCGATTTCTTGAGCTGGGCCAGCGCTTCCTCACGTCGCAACATGGCAGATGCCAGGGGCAGTGAAGCCAGTGTCATCACCAGCAGGTAGGCCTGGAAGTAATAGACAACTGCCGTTGTTCCTCCGCCAATAAGGTGGAGCGGTCCGATATTCAGGGCAATTGCGAAAGAACCAATCAGGGATATGATTGCGATTGCGGCAGCGGCGCCGAGTGGACCGAGGCGGAAGGCGGCAAGCATACAGGCGACAGCGGGAAGGTAAGCCACCGGGTAGGTCGACTGGGCGAAAACGGCGACCGAGGCTGCGCTCACCAGCATAAGGATCGTCAGCGACTCTCCGCTGTGCTGCATCACCCGACCGAATTGGTCCTGAGCGATTGCGTCGGCAGTCAAGAGGACAAGGGGAGCAACCAGCAATATGCCGAGCAGCATGGTCGCGAACCAGGAACCGAAGAAGCCCAGGTTCCAGTGCCCTCCCCACAGGCTGGCGATTGTCGCGCTGGCCAATGCGCCGACTGTGCTTGCAAGTGCGAAGGGGATGAAGTTGCGAATTGAATCCTTGAGAGGACCCTTCTGAAACAGACCAAGGAGGGAAATGATTGCCGCAACGCAAGTCTGTTCGGCAATTAGACCACCTATCACATCGCCAATGGGCTTGCTCAAGGTCAGGCTGACTGCGAAGCAGGCGACTCCTACGCAAGCGGCGGTTGCCAGCTTGGCCTCCAAAGTCTTGGCCAGCATCATGCCCGCAAGGAATATGCCTATGCCGGGCCAGAAGATCGCCGCACCGCCGATATTGCGCGCGAGCATAAACGACAGGAATGCCGCCAGCGCATAGGCTGCACCGGTCATGATCGGCCAAAACCGATCAACCTGCATACTATGAGATTTGACCACCATCTCTGGGACATTAGGCGACCAAAAGTTAAAGGGCCGGCAACCCTATTTGGTTAAGGCTTTCCTTCAGCATTTTCGCCGTTTTCGGTCGCTTTCGATGTATAGGGCCACAGTTTCAGTAACTTCTTCCCAAATGTGACGGTCCGCTCGCCGGGCGGTCCCTCGAAAAGCTTGCTCCCGATCAAATTAATTAGAGCGCTAATGACCTAAGGGCTTCGAGGCAGGTTAAACGAGAGGTCACGATGAGCATTACCGTGAAGCCCCTGAGTGCGCGGTTCGGCGCGGAAATTTCCGGCGTCGACATCAGCAAGCCGCTGGATGAGGCGACCAAGCAGCAAATTCGCGAAGCGCAGGATAAATGGGGCGTGACCGTCTGGCGCGATACGGGCCTCGACGATGCCGGTCATGTCGCTTTCAGCCGCATCTTCGGCCATGTTGAACTGGCTCCGCGCCACCCTGGCAAGCCGAGCCGCATGCCGGAGCCCGAACTCTTCGATGCCTCCAACCTCGATATCGAGGGCAATATCACGGACAATGCCAGCATCCGCCTGGGTGCTGCGGGCAACCGCCTGTGGCATTCGGACAGTAGCTTCATGGATGTGCGTGCGGCACAGGCTCTACTGCTGTGCCATGAAGCGCCGCCGCATGGCGGGCCGACATGGTTTGCCGATACGCGCAGCGCCTATGACGATCTGCCGCAGGAGATGAAGGACCGGCTCGAAGGGCTGGAGGCGACGCATAGCTATTTCTGGAGCCGCCGCCGTGCGGGCTATCCCTATACCGAGGAAGAGGTGGACGCGAAGCCGCATGCCACCCATCCGGTGGTGCACACGCATAAGGGATCGGGGCGCAAGGCGATTTTCGTCGGCGCACATACGCGCGATATCGTGGGCATGGATCGTGACGAGGGCCGCGCACTGATCGACCGGCTGATCGCCTGGTGCACGCAAGACAAATACATTCTTGCGGTGCATTACAAGCCGGGAGACATGAGCATCTGGGACAATCTGTGCACGCTGCATCGCGGAGGTGAATATGACGATACCGAGTACCGCCGCGACATGCGCCGCACCACCGTGCGCGATCCCGATGCGCCCGATGCACCGCTCAACCACTATACGCGCATGTTCAGCGCTGCGGGGGATACGCCTTTCAGCCCGACCGATGCGATGAAGCGGCGGGTGATGGAGAAGGCCTGACATGAAAAAGGGGGCTTTCGAGCCCCCTTTCCCCAATCCAGTTCTGGTACTGCCTCAGCGCGGAAGTTCGCTCACGCCCACCAGCGCCTCGTCCACCGCACGCGCGCATTGGCGGCCTTCGCGGATGGCCCAGACGACCAGGCTCTGGCCCCGGCGCATGTCGCCGCACGCCCAGATCTGCGGGTCCGACGTCTGGTAGTCATCGGTGTTGGCGAGCACATTGCCGCGTGCATCCAGTTCGACGCCGGACTGGTCGATCATGCCCGCGCTACGTGGGCCGAGGAAGCCCATGGCGAGCAGGATCAGATCGGCAGGAATCACCCATTCGGTGCCGGGCACTTCCTCCAGCTTGCCGCCGGACCAGTCTGCACGCACGCATTTGAGGCCGGTGACCTTCCCGTCTTCGCCGACGACTTCCTTGGTCAGCACCGACCAGTCGCGCTCCACGCCTTCTTCGTGGCTGGAGGAGGTGCGCAGCTTCATCGGCCAGTCGGGCCAGGTCAGCAGCTTGTTCTCGTGCTCGGGTGGCTTGGGCATGATCTCGATCTGCGTCACGCTCTTGGCGCCCTGGCGGTTCGAGGTGCCGACGCAGTCGCTGCCGGTGTCGCCGCCGCCGATCACGATCACATGCTTGTCCTTGGCACTCAGCGTGCCGCGCGGTGCTGCGCGTTCCTCGCTATCGCCGGCATTGCGCTTGTTCTGCTGGGTCAGGAATTCCATCGCCTGGCGCACGCCGGGCAGTTCCGCGCCGGGGATCTGCAGCGGGCGCGGATTTTCCGCACCACCTGACATGACGATGGCGTCGAAATTTTCGCGCAGCGACTTCATGGATACGTCCACGCCGACCTCGGTGGAGGTCTTCAGGATTACGCCCTCGGCCTCCATCTGCACCAGGCGGCGGTTAATGAGGTGCTTTTCCATCTTGAAGTCGGGAATGCCGTAACGCAGCAAGCCGCCGACACGGTCGTTCTTCTCGAACAAGGTCACCGAATGGCCTGCCCGCGCGAGCTGCTGGGCACAGGCCATGCCTGCCGGGCCGGATCCGACCACGGCCACGCTCTTGCCGGTCTTCTTCTCCGGAACTTGCGGCTCGATCCAGCCTTCCTTCCAGCCGCGATCGACGATGGCGCATTCGATGCTCTTGATCGTCACCGGCTCCTCGATGAGGTTCAGCGTGCAGCTCGCCTCGCACGGGGCAGGACAGATGCGACCGGTAAATTCGGGAAAGTTGTTGGTCGAATGCAGCACTTCCAGCGCATTCTTCCAATCGTTCTTGTAAACGAGGTCGTTCCAGTCCGGGATCATGTTGTTCACCGGACAGCCGTTGTGACAATAGGGAATGCCGCAATTCATGCAGCGCGAGGCCTGGCCCTTGAGGGCATCCTCGCTGTGCGGAATCACGAATTCCTTATAGTGCTTCAGCCGTTCCTTGGGATCGTCATAGCTGCGATCCTGCCGGTCGAGTTCGAGAAAGCCGGTTTCCTTGCCCATCGATAGTAACCCTTATTCAGCCGCAACCGAGGCGGCTGCTTCGCGCTCTTCTTCGAGCTGCTTCAGCGCGCGCGCATAATCGGTCGGCATGACCTTGACGAATTTTGTCAGCGCATTGTCCCAATCGTCGAGCAATGCTGTTGCCCGGGCAGAGCCGGTATGCAGCTTGTGACGCTCGACCAGGATCTTCAGGCGCGCCGCGTCGTGATAGAGCGGGTCGCCCATGCCATAATCATTGACGTTGGACGGGCGCTGCTGCGGCAGGCCGGTGCCTTCGGGATCCTTGGCATCGGGGTCGATGGCCTGCAGCTCCACCTGTGCCATGTTGCACAGATCCTTGAAGCTGCCGTCCTCGTCATAGACATAGGCGATGCCGCCACTCATGCCGGCTGCAAAGTTGCGTCCGGTCTTGCCCAGCACGCAGACGATACCGCCGGTCATATATTCGCAGCAATGATCGCCCGCGCCTTCAACAACGGCAATCGCGCCGGAATTGCGGACGGCAAAACGCTCACCGCCGACGCCGCTGAAATAGGCCTCGCCCGCGATGGCGCCAAACAGCACCGTATTGCCGACGATGATATTGCCGGCTGCATCGCGATCTACACCTTCGGGCTGGCGCACGATGATGCGTCCGCCCGACAGGCCCTTGCCGACATAGTCATTGGCATCGCCCACCAGGTCCAGCGTGACGCCATGCGCAAGCCACGCGCCAAAGCTTTGCCCGGCGACACCGGTGAGGTTGATGCGCAGCTGTTCCGCCTGCAGCCCGGCATGGCCGAACTTGCGGGCAATTTCGCCCGACAGCATGGTACCGACGGTGCGGTTGACGTTGCGGATCGGGAAATCCAGCACCAGCGTCTCGCCGTGATCGATCGCGGGGCGCGCAGCCTGGATCAGCTCGTTATCGAGCGCGGCCTCGAGGCCGTGATCCTGCCCTTCGGTGTGATAGAGCGTCTTGCCTTCGGGCACTTCGATCTTGGTCAGCAGGCGTGACAGATCAATGCCCGCAGCCTTCCAGTGACGATCCACCCGGCGCATATCGATGCGGTCCACGCGGCCGATCATCTCGTCGAGCGTGCGGAAGCCCATTTCCGCCATGATCGCTCGCAGCTCTTCGGCAACGAAGAAGAAGTAGTTGATCACATGTTCGGGTTGCCCGACGAAGCGCTTGCGCAATTCGGGGTTCTGCGTCGCTACGCCAACCGGGCAGGTATTGAGGTGGCACTTGCGCATCATGATGCAGCCCGCAGCGATCAGCGGGGCAGTAGCAAAGCCGAACTCATCCGCGCCCAACAGCGCGCCGATGGCGACATCGCGGCCCGTACGCAGGCCACCGTCGACCTGCACGGCTACTCGCGAACGCAGATCATTGAGCAGCAGCGTCTGCTGTGTTTCGGCAAGGCCGATCTCCCACGGGCTACCGGCATGTGTCAGGCTGGTCAGCGGCGATGCACCCGTTCCGCCTTCATAGCCCGAAATGGTGATGTGGTCGGCGCGCGCCTTGGAAACGCCCGCGGCCACCGTGCCCACGCCCACTTCGCTCACCAGCTTCACCGAAACGCGGCTGGCGGGGTTGGTGTTCTTCAAATCGTGGATCAGCTGCGCCAAATCCTCGATCGAATAGATGTCATGATGCGGCGGCGGAGAGATCAGGCCGACGCCCGGCGTCGAGTGCCGCGTGGCGCCGATGGTCTTGTCGACCTTGTGGCCGGGCAGCTGGCCGCCCTCGCCGGGCTTGGCGCCCTGCGCCATCTTGATCTGGATATCGTCGGCATTGACCAGATATTCGGTGGTCACGCCGAAACGGCCCGAAGCGACCTGCTTGATCGCCGAACGCATTGAAGTGCCATCGGGTAAGGGAGTGAAGCGCTGCGGATCCTCGCCGCCTTCGCCGGTGTTGGACTTGCCGCCGATCTTGTTCATCGCCAGCGCCAGCGTGGTATGCGCTTCCCAGCTGATCGAGCCATAGCTCATCGCGCCGGTGGCGAAACGCTTGACGATCTCGCTCGCCGGTTCGACTTCGGTGATGTCGAGCGGCTGTTCAGCCGGCTTCAGTTCCATCAGCCCGCGGATGGTCAACATCCGTTCGGTCTGGTCGTTGATGCTCTTGGCGAAAGCCTCGTAATTGTCCCAATTATTGCCGCGCACTGCATGCTGCAGGCTGGCGACATTGGCCGGCGTCCAGGCATGCTCTTCGCCGCGCAGGCGATATTGGTAGATGCCGCCGACATCGAGCATGTTCTCGTAGATCGGGTTGTGGCCGAAAGCCGCGGCGTGGCGACGCACGGTCTCTTCCGCCACTTCCTTCAGGCCGATACCTTCGATGGTGGTGGCGGTGCCGGAAAAATAGTTCTCGATGAACTCGGAAGACAAGCCCACCGCATCGAAGATCTGCGCGCCGCAATAGGACTGGTAGGTGGAGATGCCCATCTTGGACATGACCTTCTGAATGCCCTTGCCGACCGCCTTGATATAGTTCTTCTGAACCTCTTCGCTGGTCAGCTCTGCATATTTCTCGGCGCGGCTCTGCTCGAGTGTCTCGAAAGCGAGATAGGGGTTGATGGCTTCGGCACCGTATCCCGCCAATGCGCAGAAATGATGCACTTCGCGCGCTTCGCCCGTTTCGACAACCAGGCCGGTCTGCATCCGCAGGCCCTGGCGTACCAGATGGTGGTGCACGGCGGCGGTGGCGAGCAGGGCAGGCATGGGGATGCGGTTTGCCGATGCTGCGCGGTCCGACAAGATCAGGATATTCTTGTCCTGCAAAACCGCCTCTGTGGCGGTCCAGCACATTTCCTTGATCGCCATTTCCAGGCCATCTGCGCCTGTGGAAGCATCCCAGGTGATGTCCACCGTCTCGGTGCGGAAAGCGCCGTCCAGCGAAGCCTCGACCGAACGGATCTTCTCGACATCCTTGTTGGTCAGGATCGGCTGGTCGACTTCCAGGCGCTTGTGCAGGCCGGCATCCATGCCCAGCAGATTGGGGCGCGGGCCGATCATGGACAGCAGACTCATCACCAGTTCCTCGCGGATCGGATCGATCGGCGGGTTGGTGACCTGGGCGAAGTTCTGCTTGAAATAGTCGTAGAGCAGGCGGCTGCGCTTCGAAAGCACGGCAATCGGCGTATCGGTGCCCATCGAACCGATGGGATCGTCCGCCTTTACCGCCATGGGCTCGAGGAAGCGCTGGATGTCTTCCTGCGTGTAGCCGAAGGCCTGCTGGCGATCGAGCAAGGTCTCGTCGCTGGCCTGGACGGCCTCGGCATCGGTCTCGATCGCTTCCAGGTCCTTGAGCTTGTACTGCGCCTGCTTCAGCCACTTTTCATATGGGCGCGCAGCGGCGAGATCGGCCTTGAGTTCCTCATCTTCGATGATGCGGCCCTGATCGAGGTCGATCAGCAGCATCTTGCCCGGCTGCAGGCGCCATTTGCGGACGATATCCTCTTCCTTGAATGGCAGCACTCCGCTTTCCGAGGCCATGCAGACAAGGTCGTCTTTTGTGACGCACCAGCGTGCGGGGCGCAGGCCGTTGCGGTCGAGCGTCGCGGCAATCTGGCGACCGTCGGTAAAGGCCACGGCGGCCGGGCCGTCCCACGGCTCCATCAGGGCCGCGTGATATTCGTAGAACGCCTTGCGCGCCGGATCGATCAGCGGGTCGCGCGACCAGGCTTCGGGGATCAGCATCATCATCGCATGGGCAAGGCTGAAGCCGCCGAGCAACAGCAGCTCAAGCGCATTGTCGAGGCAGGCCGTATCGGACTGGCCGTGCGGGACGACCGGCCACAACTTGTCGAGGTCGGAACCCAGCAGCTCGCTTTCCATGGTGCGGCGGCGGGCGTTCATCCAGTTCACGTTGCCGCGAACCGTGTTGATCTCGCCATTATGCGCGATCAGGCGGAACGGCTGCGCCAGACGCCATGACGGGAAGGTGTTGGTGGAGAAGCGCTGGTGAACGAGGCCAAGCGCGCTTTCGCAATCGGGATCGCGCAGGTCTTCGTAAAAACTCTTCACCTGGTTCGCCAGCAGCAGGCCCTTGTAGACCACGGTGCGGCTGGAAAAGCTCGGCATGTAGAGCTTGAGCAGGCCCGGCATGTCATGCTTGACCGCCAGCTCCTTGAGCGGGTTCTGCGTCTGCTTGCGGATGACGATCAGCTTGCGCTCGAAAGCGTCCTGGTCCTCGCAATTCTCGCCGCGGCCGATGAAGCACTGGCGGATGACCGGCATGGAATCGAGCACGGCCTTGCCCAGCCCGTCCTTGCACAAGGGAACGTCGCGCCAGCCGATCAGGTACTGGCCTTCCTTGCGGATGAACTTTTCGAACTGGTTGGTGATGAAATCGCGCGCCGCATCGTCTTGCGGCATGAAGCACATAGCGACGGCATATTCGCCTTCGGGCGGCAGGGTCAGGCCTTCGCTATCGGCCCATTTGCGGTAGAGCTTGTCGGGGATCTGCATCAGCAGGCCGGCGCCGTCACCCAGCAAGGGGTCAGCCCCCACCGCGCCGCGATGGTCGATATTCTCCAGAATCTGCAGCGCCTGGCTCACGATTGCATGCGATTTGACGCCTTTGATGTTGGCGACGAAGCCTACACCACAGTTGTCGTGTTCATTGCGTGGATCGTAAAGGCCCTGGGGCGCTGGTAGTTCGGTCAACTCTTCTATCCTGTCTCAGGCCGATGAAATCGGGCGCTTCGACGCCGGCAAATGCGGGCAACGAAACGCGACTCACCCGGCATGGGAAATGCACGAAAATGTCGCGAATGGTCCCCATGGCGACAGGAAAGGATTTTTGCAAGGTTGCAGGCGTGCCAAATTGAGCCTGCAAGGGTTAACTCGCTGAAATCAGGCAGGTGTTGCTGCGTGCCGAAGCAGTCTGCCCTTACGACTGCGTCATGCTTGCTGGCTTAGCCGGCGCGGTCCAGGCGCTGCAGGCTGACCAGAGCATCGCGCAGGGCGCGTTCATGCGCTTCGCTATCAAGGTCACGCGAAGGTGCGGTGGGCGGCGGTGCTGCAGATGGCGCTTCTTCCTCCGCCTTCTCTTTGGTTGCGACCGTTGAAGGCTGCGAAGGACCGTCCTGGGCGATCTCAGCAGGGGCCTCCTCCTGCCCGGTTTCTGCTTCGTCGTCGGAATCGACAAATGCATCGAGCGGGAACGGTCGACGCAGGCTCAGCAGCGAACCGTAGACCTCTTCATCGCCCTCGCCCTCGTCGTCGGCCTCATCCTCTTCGGCCTGATCCTCTATGGGCTCGGGAGTCGGGTTTTCGGGAGCAGCATCGCTTTCGGGCTGATCCTCGGCGACTGGCGTATTGGCAACGGGCAGGCGGAAGGAATCGGCGAGGGTGGCCAGCTCCTCGTCTTCGTCTTCTTCATCCTCATCAAATGACGTGAACGGTGTAAAGGGACTGGCCAACGGAGCTTCCAACTCAGCCTCGGCCCGAGTGCATTCATCCGACGTGTCTTTGGAACCGGTTTCGAACGCGTCGAGCTCGGCATCCGCTTCGTCGTCAGCGGTTTCGGCTTCCGGCTCGGCGATCGTACCTTCTTCGGCGAGATCGGCGGTATCGGCATCAACCGGTTCTTCCTCGACGGGCTGGGCCGTTTCGGGCTCGGCAGTTTCGCCTTCTTCAACGACGTCATCGGAACCGGCGTCCACCACCTCCGCTTCGGCGGCTTGGACTGCTTCCGCTTCCACCTCGGGTTCTGCAGGCACGACCTCTTCGTTCGTAACTTCCGGCTCGGCTTCAATCACTTCTTCCGTCGGCGAAGGTGCCGTTTCGGTCTCGTCTTCAACTTCTGGAGCTGGCGTTGCGAGATCGAGCGGCTCTTCCTCCGCCACTTCCTCTTCAACGACAGGTTCAGGAGCAGGTTCCGCTTCGGCAGCAATAACGGACGCCGCGATATCGATGTTCCCGGCTTCACGCTCTTGTGCGGCTTCTTCTATTTCTTCATCACAAAGATCATGCTCTTGCATTGCGGGTTCGGGCTGCACCACTGGCAGGGTGGCGGCAGGGACCGCATTACCGTCGCGCATGGCACGATGCCTTTCCATCGACGCGCCGAGCCTTTCGACCAGTTGCAGCAGTCCGAGTTCTTCAAGCGGCCTGAGCTCGCATGGGGAAGGCGCAGGCATGGGCTTCTCGGCCAATTCCGGGGCAACCTCTTCCTGTTCGATCTCTTCCTCTTCCGAAGTCACGGGTTCGATGTCTGCTTCCGCCGGTATCTCCTGTTCCGGATGGCCGACGGCAGGCTCCGGGACGTCGATCTCTGCCAGATCGACCACTTCTTCCAGAGCAACTTCTTCAAGCAGCTCCAGTTCGTTCTCTTCATCCGGCTCCGTAACGTCTTCTTCAGCCGCTTCGGGTTCGGCGCCATCTGCGTCGGCTGCCACCTTCTCGTCTTCCTCAGCGACTTCGAGCTCGTCAGTCAACGCAGCAGGAAGTGGCGCGAACTCTATGACGTCCTCTTCTTGGGCATCATCATCGATGGCGAGACGGCGGCTGCGCCTGGGCGCGTCTTCTTCGGTCCCGGCATCGCCCAGTTCTTCATGGGCCGAAACGGGCGCGCGCATTTCGGAATCGGTTTCCTCGGCGGTAAATTCGGCATGGGATGCGCCCAGGCGCCGCGCGATCACATGGCCGATTGCGCCGCCAAGCAGTGCCAGCACACCGGCAAAAATCAGTCGACCGGTCAGGTCGAGAGGTGGTGCAACAACCGACAGGTAGTTGGCAATGCCGGTCAAATGCACCAGGCGTTCTATCTGCGCCACGGGCAAGACCATGCTGCCCAGCCCCAGCAAGGCTGCGAACCATAATGCTACGATGGGCGCAAATGCCCGATGCGCGCTGATCGGTGGCTTGGCCAAATAGCCGGTTTCATCAAACTGACTGGTCACTGTCTCGTCCTGTTCAATGCCGGGGCCTGGCACCCGCCGCTATTCATGCGGCGGAGCGGGTCCGACTTAAGGGGAGAACGCCTATCAGCCTTTGGTAAACACCCTGATAATGATGTGCATTGGGAGCATCGTCCCCATCATCGCGCGTTGGCGCGAATCCATTCTTCCACCACGGGTGCGATCATCGCGCGCCACTTGGAGCCGTTGAAGATACCGTAATGCCCTACCCTGGGGGCGAGATGGTACTTCTTTTTCGCCAGTGGCAAGTGCTCGGCGAGGTCCAGCGCGGCGCGTGTCTGGCCAATGCCCGAGATATCGTCCCGCTCGCCCTCGATGGCCAGCAAGGCCGTGTCGCGTATGGCATCGGGATCGATCAGCTTTCCGCGATGGTTGAACGTGCCTCTGGGTAGCGAGTGTTCCTGGAACACGTGGTGGATCGTCTGCAGGTAGAATTCCGCCGTCATATCGCAGACCGAGAGATATTCGTCATAGAACTTCTTGGTTGCATCGGCGCTTTCATGGTCGCCCACGGTGAGATGTTTGAACATCTCGTAATGGCTCATCATGTGGCTTTCGAGGTTCATGGAGATGAAGCCTGCCAGCTGCAGGAAGCCGGGATAGACCTTGCGACCGGCGCCCGGATAATTGAACGGTACCGTGGCGATGACATTGTTGCTGAACCAGCTGAGCGGTTTCTCGTTGGCGACATCGTTGACGCTGGTCGGGCTGGCCCGCGTGTCGATCGGGCCGCCCATCATGGTCAGGGTGGAAGGCCGGCACGGGTCCTTGTCGGCGCCCATTACCGCTGCCGCCGCAAAGGCGGGCACAGATGGCTGGCACACGGCCAGCATATGCGTATCTTCGCCGATGAATTGCAGGAATTCGATGAGGTAATCGATGTAATCGTCGAGGTCGAATGTGCCCAATTCGGTCGGAACCAGCTTGGCATCCGCCCAGTCCGTGATCCAGACTTCCTGATTTTCGACCATGCGCGCCACCGTGCCACGCAGCAGTGTTGCATAGTGTCCGCTCATCGGGGCGACGATCAGGAGCTTGGGCGCGTCTTCGGGCAGGCCTTCGCGCCTGAAGTGGCGCAGTGCGCCAAAAGGCTTGTGCAGCACCACGTCCTCACTGACCGGATAGACTGCACCTTCGATCTTCACCGAATCCATGTTGAATTCAGGCTTTCCACGCTCTTCATAAACATGGGCAAAGACCTTGAGAGCGCTGGCCATGGCGGGCCCCATGCCGAAATAGCCGATGGGGAGCGCCGGATTGCTCAGCACCTGCGCGCTGACAGCGGCCCAGTTGCTGGCGGCATGCATCATGGTTCGATGCATCTCATAGGCCTGATAGAGCATACGGTTCCCCTGAAGGCTGCCCGGCGGAGCTCTGGCGGCCCGCTCGTGCGTGATTGCAAGATTTGGATGCCACTATAGGGCGATGCGACTCCATCTAGGCTATGTTGCGCTGCAACAAAAGGGGTCTTGTGCCCGGAAAACTGTCCGCAAGGTGAAAAAACGGGCATTATCCTGCTTCAATCGCGCGCTCCAATGGGTTAGGCGCGTGGCCGATATGGCCGACCCCCAGGAAACAACGAGCACATCCAGCGAACCGGAGAAGGGCAAGAGCCTGCGTCCTCTGGCGATGATCTATAAAGAGGCCAGAAAATATCCGCTGCAGATTACGCTGGCGGCGCTTGCCCTGCTGGTCACCGCTTCGGTGATGTCGCTGGCCATACCCTATGGCTTGAAATTGGTGGTCGATCGCGGCTTTGGTGGCGACGGGGACATAGATCGCTGGTTCCGCTACCTTCTCCTGCTGGTCGGCGTGCTGGGCGTGGGCACGGCCGTGCGCTTCTATTTCGTCAGTTGGCTGGGCGAGCGGGTCGTCGCCGATGTCCGCGAAAAGGTATATACAAATTTGCTCAGGCTCTCCCCTTCCTTTTTCGAGGAGAACAGCCCCAAGGAAATCTCCAGCCGGATGACTTCGGATACGGCGATTATCGAGACGGTTGTGGGCACGACCGTTTCCGTCGCCTTGCGCAATTCGATCATGGCTATCCTGGCCACGGGCTACCTCTTCTGGCTTGCCCCGCAACTGACGATGTGGCTGCTGGCCGGGATTCCCGTGGTGATCATACCGATCGCGCTTTTCGGCAGGCGGCTTCGCAATGTCAGCCGGGCCAGTCAGGACAGTGTGGCCGATGTGGGCGGGATTACTACCGAAATCCTCTCGGCAATGAAGATCGTGCAGGGGTTCAACCAGGAACGGCGCGAAGCCGGTCGCTTCGCCGAAGCGGTCGAACGCACCTTTGCCGTTGCCAAGCGGCGCATCCTGATCCGCGCGGTGATGACGGCTATCGTCATGACACTGATCTTTGGTGCGATCACCCTGCTGCTGTGGCGCGGCGCGATATTGGTCAGCGACGGCACGATAACCGGCGGTACGATTACTTCCTTCGTCGCGGGAGGGATGATCGCGGCGGGCAGCTTCGGCGCTTTGACCGAGGTCTATGGCGACTTGTTGCGAGGGGCCGGTGCCGCCAGTCGCCTCGATGAACTGTTGCATGAAGAGCCACAGATCGCAGCGCCTGCGCGGCCCGTTGCCCTGCCTGAACCGCCGCGCGGCAGCCTGTCGTTCGAGAATGTCACTTTCAGCTATCCCACCCGCCTGACGGACAAGGCGCTGGTCGGCTTTTCCCTGAAGGTCGAGCCCGGCGAGACGGTGGCGATTGTCGGTCCTTCGGGCGCGGGCAAGAGCACCATTTTCCAATTGGCCGAGCGCTTCTATGATCCGCAATCAGGCGCGATCAAGCTTGACGGTGTGCCGCTGACACAGGCCGATCCCGCCGACATCCGTCGCCGCATGGGGCTGGTGCCGCAGGACGGCACCCTGTTCGCAGCCAGTGCGCGCGACAATTTGCGCTATGGCGCGTGGGATGCGGACGAAGATGCGATCTGGGAGGCAGCGCGCGCCGCCAATGCCGAACGCTTCCTCAAGGACCTGCCGGAAGGGCTCGATACCTTCCTTGGCGAGAGCGGTGCGCGGCTTTCGGGCGGCCAGCGTCAGCGCGTAGCGATTGCCCGCGCCTTACTGCGCGATGCGCCGATCTTGCTACTCGACGAAGCGACCAGCGCGCTCGATGCCGAGAGTGAGCGACTGGTACAGGAAGCGCTCGATCACCTGATGGAGGACCGCACCACTATCGTCATCGCCCACCGCCTTGCCACCGTGCGCGCGGCGGACCGGATCGTGGTGATGGATGAGGGGCGGATTGTCGAGGAAGGCGATCATGCCAAATTGATCGCCAATGGCGGCCTCTATGCCCGGCTGGCGGCGCTCCAGTTCAACGACGCAGTCACAGTTTGAGCGCCCCTTCTCAAGGCGACCATCTTCCCTGTTGAGGCAGGCTACATGCCTCGTTAATCGACGAAGTATCATGTGAAACCGACAAACGGCGTCGCTTGGCTGTGGAAGCCGTTATGACGTTTTCGCTATTCTTCCCGCGCGTTGCGTGCGGGTGCAATCATGGGACTGCTTTGATGAAAAGAAACCTGTTCGCCACCGGTATCTCCGCTCTCGCCCTTGCTGTGGCCTCGCCCGCATTGTCGCAGCAGGCGCCGGGTGAACTGCCCGAGATGCAATTTGGTGCCTGGGGCGTGGATCTCACGCAGATTGACGAGTCGGTGGATCCAGGCGTGGACTTCTTCGAATATGTAAATGGCAAATGGGTTGCCGAGAATGAGATCCCGGCAGACCGGCGGCGCTATGGGGCCTTCGACATGCTGGCGGAAAAATCGGTGGTCGATGTCGAGCAGCTTGTCGCATCGCTCGCCTCTTCCGATCCGGCTCCGGGAACCACGGCACGACGGGTGGTGGATGCCTATAACGCCTTTCTTGACCAAGAGGCGATCGATGCGGCGGGGCTGGCACCGCTCTATCCCTATCTCACGCAGATCTATTCGGCGCCGGACCTGAATTCGCTGGTGGCATTGACGCAGCAGCCAGGTATTCCTTCGCTGATTTCTCCCGGTGTCACCATCGACCGGCGCGATCCTTTCAGCCATATCGTCTCTGTCGGCTTCGGCGGGATGGGCCTCTCCGATCGCGACTATTATCTGGTCGATAGCGAGCGGAACCTCGAAATCCGTGCAGCCTATATGGAATTCTTGCGCTTCATGCTGGAGAAGGCCGGCTATGCAGATCCAGAAGAGGCTGCACGCCATGTCTATGCCTTCGAACACAAGGTGGCGGAGCTTGAATGGGATACGCAGACCTTCCGCAATCCGGAACTGACCTATAATCTCCTGACGCGCGATGAACTGGCTGCTTTGGCACCCGATTTCCCCACCGATGTTCTGCTCGATGCAGGCGGTTTCGGAGAGGTGGACCGCTTTGTTGCCGCCCAGATCGTGCCCGATGACGAGCGTGCGCGCGAACTAGGGCTGGACGATGAATTCATGGCGCTGATGGGCGGCGGCTTGCCGGCCATGATGCAGCTCGTCACCGAAACGCCGCTGGCCAATCTCAAAGCGTGGATGGCGGTGCGCCTGCTTTCCGCGCAATCCTCTCGTCTCCCCAGCGATATCGATGCAGCGAATTTCGCCTTTTTCGGCAAAGTCATGAGCGGCCAGGAAGAGCAGCGCCCGCGCTGGAAACGCGCGATCAGCGAGGTTGAAAGCCTACTGGGCGAGCAGCTTGGTGCGCTCTATGTCGAGCGCTATTTTCCTCCGGAAAGCAAACAGCGGATGGATGCGCTGGTTGGCAATCTTATGCGCGCCATGGCGTCCGATCTCGAGACCAATGACTGGATGACAGACGCCACTCTCGTAGAAGCGCGTAACAAGCTCGATTCCTTCTCGACGCAGATCGGTTATCCCGATGAATTCGAGACATATGAGGGTCTTGAAATCGCCGCCGACACGCCGCTGGCCAACCGTGTCAGTGCAATAGCCTGGAACCAGCAGGATGCATTGTCGGAACTGAACGAACCGGTCGACCGTATGGAATGGCAGATGCTGCCACAGACGGTGAACGCCTATTACATGCCGCCCTTCAACCAGGTGGTCTTCCCGGCAGCAATCCTGCAGCCCCCCTTCTTCAATCCGGAAGCCGATCCGGCGGTGAATTACGGCGCGATCGGTGCGGTGATCGGCCATGAAATCGGCCACGGCTTCGACGATAGCGGTTCGCGCTACGATGGTACCGGCACGCTGCGTAATTGGTGGCAGCCCGAAGACCTTGAGGGTTTCCGCGCCCAGACAAGCAAGCTTCTATCCCTGCTGGAGGCCTATTGCACCGACGATGGCGAAATCTGCCTCTCGAGTCAGGGAATGGGTGAGACTCTGGGCGATGTAGTTGGCCTGCAAATGGCCTATCGCGCCTATCGCCTCTCGCTAGGTGGCCAGGAAGCACCGGTGATCGACGGGCTGACCGGCGACCAGCGCTTCTTCCTCGGCTTCGGCCAGGTGTGGCGTTCGGTCTGGAGACCCGAAGCCCTGCGTGCGCAGATGCAATCGGGCACGCATCCGCCGTCCGACTTCCGCCTCAACAACGCCGTACGGCATGTCGACGCATGGTACGAGGCGTTCAATGTGAGCGAGGATGACCCGCTTTACCTTCCGCCGGAGCAACGCGTTTCCATCTGGTAATCGGGCAAGGATGCGCGGGCGCGGCTTGACTTCGCTCTCACGCTTCGGGACATCCGCTGCATCGCGGGGTAGTATTCGCTGCCGGGCACCAGTGCGGGAACGGACCTGTTCATGACATTCTTCCAGCAATTGCTGATCGCCGTCGTCCAGGGGATTTCGGAATTCCTGCCGATTTCCTCCTCCGGGCATCTGATCCTGATCCCTTACATCACCGATTTTCCCGACCAGGGGCCGATGATCGATGTGGCGGTGCATGTGGGGTCGCTGCTCGCGATCGTGATCTATTTCTGGCGTGACGTCATGGGGCTGGCGCGTGGCGGCTTTGCCACCGTCGGTATCGGCAAGGACCCATTGCAACGCCGACTGTTCCTGTGGGTAGCCGTCGGCACCATTCCGGCAGTGCTGTTCGGCCTGTTTCTCAAGCTCGGCGGTTACCTTGAAAGCTTCCGCATCACCGATCTCGTGGCTGTGAACCTGATTGTCTACGGCCTGTTGCTCGGTGCCGCTGACAGGTGGGGCAAGCAGGACAAGAGCTTCGAGGACGTCACCTTGCGCGATGCCATATTGGTGGGCGTTGCCCAGGCCCTGGCACTCATTCCGGGCACCAGCCGATCCGGCGTGACGATGACCGCAGCAAGGGCGCTGGGATATGGGCGCGTGGAATCGGCGCGATTCTCGTTCCTGCTGGCCATTCCGGCTGTTGCGGGCGCAGGATTACTCGCAGCTTTCGACCTGGCAGAGGCCAGCGCGCAGATGCAATGGGATGCGCTTGTGGCTGGCGTAATGACATTTATCGCTGCCTTTGGGACGATGGCCTTCCTGATGAACTTCCTCAAGCGAGCATCGATGATGGTTTTCGTCATATATCGCGTTGCGCTGGGCGTAGGCCTTCTGGTCTTGTTCTGAGCATATCGGACGAGCTGCATCAAATTCGCGATATGGCCCGGTTTGCATCTCTGGTGGAGTCGTTTACACCTGCACCATCGCCAGAACTGGCGGTAGACGGGGTTGCTAAGGGCATAAGTCCATTTTCAAGGCGGCATGGGCCGCTTCTCTTCATGAAGGGGATTACTGATGAAGAAGATTGTTGCTGTTGCTTCTGTTGCCGCTCTGGCTCTGGGCCTCGTTGCCTGCGCCGAGGAAGCTGAAGATATGGGCGATGCCATGGAAGAAGCAGCTGCTGATGCCAGCGATGCCATGGAAGAGGCTGCCGTTGAAGCCGAGGGCGCCATGGAAGAAGCCGCTGCCGAAGCAGGCGACGCTATGGAAGAAGCAGGCGACGCGATGGATGAAGCCATGGATGACGCTGGCGCCGCTATGGAAGAAGCTGCCGAATAGTCCGCAGCGATCCTATCGGATCAGGATTGGAAGAACAGCCGGCCCCGCCTGGTGCGAGGCCGGCTCTTCGTTCTCTTCGGGCAAAGGTTGCTACTCGTCTGCCGGCGGCTGTGGGCCTTCTTCAGTTGAAGTAAGAGCAGCCTCTGCTTCTGCAGGCATACGCTGTTCTTCGAGCATTTTAGCGGCCTGTTCCAGCGCTTCGGCTTCACCAGCACTGACGGCGCCCGGCCCCGGGTCCGTGTTCGACTGGCTGCATGCTCCCAGCGTGGCCAAGGCCAATGCGACCGAAGTCAGACGTCGAGCCGCGATTGTCACTCAGCAGCAGCTTCTGTTGCGTCCTCTTCTACCATGTCTGCAGCCGCATCGGCGGCTTCAATGACATCCATGGCCTCTTCTTCGGGCGCGTCCAGCGTGGCCGCTTCGTCCAGAACCGGTTCGGGAGCGTCTACCATCGCCTGGTCGGCGGGCATTTCGACATCGTCGGCAATCGCATCTTCGGATGCATCTGTGGTCGAACCGCAGGCGGCCAGTGCCAGCGATCCGGCAGCAGCGAAAGCGAGAGTGGCAAGTTTTTTCACGACAAGGATCTCCATCGTCATTTGTCCCGTTTGCGGATTTAGCCCTTTGTGCGGGGGATGAAAATCGCAAATAGGCCATGCGCCTGTTCTCCTCGACGAAATGCTGTGCCAAGCACTGGGCCATGCCGACCGTGTCCGCTCACGCCAAACCCGCGCCCGACGCAGCGCGTGAGGTCCTGCGCCGGACCTTCGGCTTCGATCGCTTCCGTGGGGCGCAGGAGGACGTGGTGGCGCGTGTGCTGGCAGGCCAATCCACTCTGGCCATCATGCCCACTGGCGCAGGCAAGTCGCTGACCTATCAATTGCCCTCCTGCATGCTGGAGGGGACATGTGTGGTGATCTCGCCGCTGATTGCGTTGATGCATGACCAGCTCCGCGCGGCCCGTGCCAACGGCATTCGCGCCGCCACGCTGACGAGTGTGGACGAGGATTGGCGCGAAACCCAGCATGCCTTCCGCGCCGGCGAGCTGGACCTGCTTTATGTCGCGCCCGAACGCGCGAGCCAGCCACATTTTCGCGAGCTGCTGTCGCAGGGGCGCATCGCGCTTTTCGCCGTCGACGAGGCGCATTGCGTGTCCGAATGGGGGCATGATTTCCGCCCTGACTATCGCCAGCTGCGCGGGCTTATGGACGGTTTCGCTGGGGTGCCGCGACTGGCGCTCACCGCCACCGCCGACGAGCATACGAGGGAGGATATCCTCCACCAGCTTGGCATTCCCGAGGACGGGATGATTGTCGCCGGGTTCGACCGGCCCAATATCCGTTATGTCATACGCCAAAGGCAGGGCACGCTCGCACAGTTGGAACAATTGCTCGCCGAACAGCCGGGGCCGGGCATCATTTACGCGCCTACGCGCCGCAAGGTGGAGGAACTGGCGGATAAGTTAAGTGCCAAGACGGGCCGCCCGGTTCTACCCTATCACGCGGGTCTCGATCCCCAAAAGCGGGCTGCCCACCAGGCCGCATTCGTCGCCAGCGAGGATATGGTGATTGTCGCGACTATCGCCTTCGGCATGGGGATCGACAAGCCCGATGTGCGTTTCGTGGCGCATGCTGGCATCCCCAAATCGATCGAGGCCTATTACCAGGAAACGGGCCGCGCGGGCCGCGATAGCGATCCGGCGCTGGCCATGATGCTGTGGGGCGCGGGCGACTTTGCACAAGCCCGTATGCGGCTGGGCGAGGTGGAGAGCGCGCGCCAACAGGGCGAACGGTCTCGGCTCGATGCGCTGGCGGCACTGGTCGAAACGCCCGGCTGCCGCCGCGTGGTGCTGCTGCGGCATTTCGGGGAGGATCCGCCCGAGACCTGCGGCAATTGCGACAATTGCCTCGACCCGCCGCAGGTGGTTGAGGCGACAGAGCTGGCGCGGAAACTGCTTTCCGCTGTCTATCGCACCGGCCAGACCTATGGCTTCGGCCATGTGCAGAAGGTTTTGACCGGCGCGCGCGATGAGCGGGTAATGCAGCGCGGGCATGACCGGCTCTCCGTTTTCGGGATTGTCGCGGGTGAGGAGGCGCGCCTGCTCCAGCCGCTCACCCGCGCCTTGCAGGCCCGCGGCGCTCTGGTGCAAACCGAGCATGGCGGGCTGGCGCTGGGCGACGAGGCGCTTGCGATCCTGAAGGGCGAACAAGCGGTCTCCATCACGCGTCCGCCCGAACGCCAGCGGCGCCGCAGCCGCAACCAGGCGCCCAATCCGGTGGGTGATCCCTTATTCGATGCGCTGCGCGAACTGCGCCGCGAACTCGCCCAAGAGGGCGGAGTGCCGCCCTACGTTATCTTCCACGATGCCACCTTGCGCGAAATGGCTGCCACGCGCCCCGCCAGCCTGGCCCAACTGGGCGGGCTTTCGGGCGTGGGAGCGAAGAAGCTGGAAGCCTATGGGGAGCAATTTTTGCGGGTGATCCGCCAGAACTGACCAGTCAGGAATCCGATTCCCCTTGAAATCGGAAAATCAACTCCTAAATATGATATCATATTTATATCATGGAGGGGTAAAATGGCAGAAGAAGTTGCAACCATGACCAGGAGCCGGGAAACGGCCGCTCAAACGAGGAGCGGCTACAAGGTGCTCCTGTTCCTGCTCGGGCTTGCCATCGTGGCAATCGCATCCGCGATAACGGGGGCGCAGACCCAACGGCCCATATTCGGGCTCATATTTCTCCTTTCGATTCCGACCTTCGTTTTCACGCTAATTGGCTTCTACATGATCCAGCCGAACCAGCGCGCGGTGATCACTCTGTTCGGCGAATATCGCGGGTCGGACCGAAACGAGGGCCTGCGCTGGCGCTGGCCGTGGATGGGGCGCAAGAAGGTTTCCGTCCGCGCGCACAACATCCATTCGGAACGCGTGAAGATCAATGATTTGCGCGGCAATCCGGTCGATATTGCCTGCAATGTCGTGTGGCGTGTGCAGGATACCGCGCAGGCCGTGTTCGACGTCGACGACTATCGCGAGTTCGTGAATATCCAGATCGAGGCGGGATTGCGCACGGTGGGCGCGCGCCATCCCTATGACGACATGAGCGAAGAGGATCAAACGACATTGCGCGGCAGTGCCGATGTCATCAATTCCGAATTGCGGGCCGAGTTGAACGAGCGCCTGAATGTCGCCGGCATCGTGGTGGACGAGGCGGGCCTCACGCATCTTGCCTACGCGCAGGAAATTGCCGGGGCCATGCTCCGCCGCCAGCAAGCCGAAGCGATCATTGCCGCGCGCACCAAGATCGTGATGGGCGCGGTGAGCATGGTCGAAGATGCGCTTACCAAGCTCGGCCAGGATGGTGTAGTCGAACTCGATGACGAGCGCAGGGCGACCATGGTCTCCAATTTGATGGTCGTGCTGTGCGGCGACAAGGAAGCGCAACCCGTGGTCAATGCGGGAACGCTCTACCAGTAGGACCGATGCCCCAGGCGAAAAAGAAAGCCTTTGCCCTGCGACTCGACCCGGCGCTCCACGATGCGGTGGAGCGCCTTGCTGCCCAGGAGCTGCGCTCGGTCAATGCCGAGATCGAGATGCTGCTGCGCGAAGCTATGAAGCGGCGTGGCCTTGATATCCCGATAGGCGAGAAACCACGCAGGGGCCGCCCACCAAAGACCGTCGAAGACTAGTCATTGCCCCGCGCCGATTGCGCGCTACTCTGCTTGGAGAGCGAGAGGGGCAAACCATGAAATTCGGCATTTTCGACCATGTGGATGACAGCGGTCTTCCCCTGCCCGAACATTTTGCGGCACGGTTGCAGATGGTAGAGGCCTATGAGGCAGCGGGATTTGACGGTTACCATGTTGCCGAACATCACGGCACGCCGCTGGGCCATGCGCCAAGCCCCGGCGTCTACCTCGCCGCGGTCAGCCAGCGGACCAGCCGTCTCCGTTTCGGCCCGCTGGTCTTCCTCCTTCCGCTTTACCACCCGCTTCGGCTGATCGAGGAGATCGGCATGCTCGATGCCCTCTCGGGCGGGCGGCTGGAGTTCGGATGTGGCCGCGGCATTTCTCCCATCGAGATGGGCTTCTACGGCATCGACATGACCGAACAGCAAGCGCGATCCGACGAGGCCTTAGAAGTGGTGATGAAGGGACTGACATCCGAACGCCTCACGCACGTAGGTCAATTCTTCCGCTTCGACGACGTGCCGATGATGCAGCCCGTCACGCAGAAGCCGCATCCGCCGCTGTGGTACGGAACCAATTCCCCGGCTTCGGTCGAACGCTGTGCCAAGGCACGGCTGAATATGGTGACCTTGCTTGCAGGCGAACCGATGCGCGCGATGATCGAAGGCTATCGTGCGGCCTATGCCGCGTCGGGTGGTGCGGAAGAGGACATGCCGTTGCTCGGTGTCGGGCGTCACATCGTGGTGGCCGACAGCGATGCGGAAGCGCTCGCCATCGCCCGACCCGCTTTCGCCCGCTGGCGCGCCAGCTTTGTCCATTTGTGGGAACAGCGGGGCGCGGATAATCCCTTTGTGAAGAATTTCCCGAAGGATTGGGACGCGGTGGAAGCGGCGGGCACAGCCTGCGCCGGTTCGCCCGACAAGGTACGCGCGTTCCTGCAGCGCGATGTCGAACTGGGCGGTTACACCTACATGATGGCCCAGCTGGCCTTTGGCGACATGACGGTGGAGCAGGTTAGCCGATCGGCGCAGCTCTTCGGTCAGGAAATCATGCCCGCATTCGCCTGAGCGCGTTCATGTCAGCAAGTGCCCGGCCCGGTCGCGCTTGGTCGCGAGGTAACGCGTGTTGTGCGGGTTGGCGGGCAATTGGTGCGCCACGCGTTCGGTAACCGACACACCTGCCTTTTCGAGCGCCTCCACCTTGGCCGGATTGTTCGTCAGGAGGCGCACGGCATCGACACCCAGTAGATCGAGCATGCGCGCCGCCACGGGGAAGTCACGCGCTTCCACCGGCAGGCCCAGCCGCGCATTGGCATCCACCGTGTCGAAGCCTTCGTCCTGCAGGCGATAGGCACGTAACTTGTTGATCAGGCCGATCCCGCGTCCCTCCTGCCGCAGGTAAAGCAATATGCCCCAGCCGCCCTGTGCAGCCTCGTCCGCCATGGCGGCGAGCGCGGCGTCTAACTGCGGCCCGCAATCGCATTTGAGACTGCCGAAGATGTCGCCGGTCAGGCATTCGGAATGCAGGCGCACCAGCGGAGCGCGGTCGAAATCGGGATTGCCGATCACCAGCGCGACATGCTCGCGCATATCGTCTCGTTTGCGGAAGGCGACCAATTCCGCCTCCTCAGTGGCAGAAATCGGCAAATGTGCACGGGCGGCGATCTGCAGCCCGGCGGGATCGGCCCATGGGGCCAAGTCGCCAGCTTCCAGCGCCACCACCTCGCCCGCGTCCTCGGGTGCATGGAGGAAAGCGGGCAATATGCCGGCGATGCGGGCCAACTCCATTGCTGCTTCGGCCTCGGCCATATGCTCGATCCGCTCCGCCACGAAGGGCCCTTTCAGCGGCACGACAAGGTCAAGGGAGGGATCAGCAATCGGGCGCGCTTCTTCCAGCCCCATGGGCTCGGCTGCGCGGATCAACACAGGCAGGTGGCCGTCAGCCGCCTCGCGCTGGTTGGTGAGCTTGAGCGTCTCGGCGCGCGCTGCGGAGATCAGCGCATATGTGCTGCGCGCTTCAGGTGCCGTTGCGGTCTCGACCGGCAGCAGAACCGGTGCCTCGCCGACCTTGATCGGCCAGCCATGACGCAAGGCATCGACCGCTTGCGCCACCCTCCGCGAGGGGGAAGGAGAGGCAGCGGGTAAAGTCAGAGCGCAAACTCCGTGGTGATGGGGATATGGTCGGAAGGCTTTTCCCAATCGCGCGCCTCTTCGAGTATGCGGTGGCCCGTCGCTTGCCCGGCAAGATCGGGGCTGGCCCACATATGGTCGAGCCGCCGCCCGCGATCGTTAATCTTGTGGTCCTTGTTGCGATAGCTCCACCAGCTGTAATAGCGCTCCGGATCGCGAATGAACTCGCGGCCGATATCGGTCCAGCCATGCGCGTCCTTGAAGCGCTGCAGCGTTTCCACCTCCAGCGGTGTATGTGAAACGACCTTGAGCAGCGCCTTGTGGCTCCACACATCGCTTTCGAGCGGGGCAATGTTGAAGTCGCCCACGATCATGGTCGGCCGGTCCAGCTTGTCCGCCCAACGCGTCATCCTCTCGAGGAAATCGAGCTTCTGGCCAAATTTCGGGTTCACTTCGCGGTCGGGCTCGTCGCCGCCTGCGGGGATATAGACGTTCTCGAGAATCATGCCCTTGAGATCCCCTGCTTCGGGACCAAGCAATTCCACGCCCACATGGCGCGCCTCGCCATTGTCCTGCCAGTCGTGGCGGGAGAATTCCTGCAAGGGGATGCGGCTGACTGTTGCCACGCCGTGATAGCCCTTCTGCCCATGTACGGCGAAGTGGGTGTAGCCCAATTCCTCGAACGCCTTGTAGGGGAACTGGTGTTCCTGGCACTTGATTTCCTGCAGGCACAAAACGTCGGGCGCTTCCTCCTTCAGGAAGCGAGCGACAATCGGCATGCGCAGGCGGACGGAATTGATATTCCAGCTAGTGATAGAAACCATGGCCGCGTGTCTAGGTTGCTAAACCCGTTGCAGCAAGCGGCGGGCGCGTAAGACAGCTAGCCCAAAGAAAACCCCCGTCCCGGGGGCAACTGGGACGAGGGTTCCTTTTCAAGCGTTCGTCACGCCTTGCAAGCAGCTATTCGGGCGGTCCGGGCAACAGGGGGGAAACCCGTTAACCACCAGCCGTCTTGCCCTTTCTATATAGGTATTGGGGCCTGTCGCTTGAATGAATGGCGTGTCGCAATTTGTCGCAAGCAAACAACCGCTCGCCCCTGATGTGTTTAGCGTGGGCGACGGGAAGACCCACCGGGCCTGCGATAGCTGAATGTACTGTCAGGAATGGCCTCGCCATAGCGATGGTTGCGCAGGCGGATGGTGGTCCGGGTGTTTTGCGAATCCAGCGATACCCAGCTGGCCAGTTCCAGTCCGCCGGGAGCAGACGACTTGCGCACGAAGATCAGTGTGATTTGCGGGAATTCGGGGCGCTCGGGGTCCTCAACAGCGATGCTTATCACGTTGGGTGAATTGGTGGGTACCACCCGGCCATATTGTGTCAGGTCGCGATCGGGATCGAGCAGTGCACCAAGCGGCGAATTGCGGATCGGCCAGCGCTGTTCCTGCTGCACATCGTAATCGACAAAGGAAAGCGTTCGCCCATTGGAGACGACGAGCATGTTCTCTTCCGTATAGTCGAACCGAATGTTGCCGGGATTGCGCCAGGCCAGCTCCCCTTCCAGGCTCTGGCCGTTACGGTCCGTCTGGGTGACATCTGCCTTGAGCGTGGTGATCGCGCGTAGTGCTCGAACTGCCTGGTTCAAGACATCGGAGCTTTGCGCCATGGCCGGGGCGGTTGGTGCCAGCAGCGCGACGGGCGCAGATACGACAAGAGCGCCGACATATGCGGCGCCCATGGCTTTGTGCGAAATGTGCTTGAGCAATTCCATGCCCGCCTTCCTAGCGGCGAAGCATTGAACTGTCACTGAACCTGAAAGGTCTCGACCGTTCAGCATGGCTGGTCCCGGTGCGGGAGCAGGCTGCTTACTTGATCTTGCCTTCCTTGTACTCGACGTGCTTCTTCACCACCGGGTCGTATTTGCGGAACGACAGCTTCTCGGTGATGTTGCGCGGGTTCTTCTTGGTCACATAGAAGTGGCCGGACTCGGTCGAGTTCAGGCGGACTTTGATCGTTGCTGGCTTCGCCATGACTTAATTCCCAAAGATCTTGTGAGGGCGCCCGATACCGCCGGGATACCCGAAAAACAACAGGCGACGCGCAAGCGCCGCCCTTCAAGGCGGGCCATTGCGGAAGAATCGGGGAAAAGTCAAGCGAGAGAGCGGGTAGCCGAGCGATCTACCAGTTCACCTTGCCGCGATTGGCCTTCTTCTGGCTATGTTCCTTCTTGGCCTTCAGCCGCTTGGCCTTGCCAAGGCGGTTGACCCTTGTTTTAGCGCGTTTTTTCGGTTCCTTCAGGCTCGCCTCGATCATCTCGGCCAGCCGCTCGCGCGCATCGGCACGGTTGGCCTCCTGTGTGCGAAAGCGGCGCGCATCGATGACGATTTCGCCCTTGGCATTGAGGCGGCTTCCCGCCAGCTCCTTCAGTCGGGCGAAGATTCGCGGTGGCAGGCCAAGGCGGTAGATATTGACGCGCAACTGCACCGCGGTCGCCACCTTGTTGACATTCTGGCCACCGGGACCCGATGCAGCGATGAAGCTCTCTTCGGCCAGAGCCTGCGCGCGGTCAAGGATCGCGCCCATCGTTCAGCCCTCAGCCTGAAAGTCCAGCGCGAGGAAATCCGCCGGCATGGGAGCGCTGGCCACGATGGAGGGTTTGCCCTCGCGCGGCACTTCCAGCGCGCTGGCGTGGAGCATGGTGCGGGCAAACCCCGCCTTGTCGCCATAGACCGGATCGCCCAGCAGGGGGATGCCGATGCCGCTCGCCGCATGGACGCGGATCTGGTGTGTACGCCCGGTCTCGGGACGAAATTCCACCAGCGCTCGGCCATTGGCTTCTGCGACGACGCGCCAGTGCGTGGTCGAAGGCTTGCCCTTCTTCGCCGGGATCATACGCCAGCCCTTTTCGGCGCTGCTGATCTTGCTGAGCGCGAGATTGATCGAGCCTTCCTTCTCTTCTGGGATGCCCGCCAGGATGCCGAGATAGGTCTTGCTGACCACCTTTTCCTCGAAGGCGCGATTGAAGCGCTTCAACGCCTTGGGATTGCGCGCCAGCAACAGGCAGCCCGAGGTATCGGTATCGAGCCGGTGAACGGGCTGCGGCAGGCGCTGAAAGCCGAGGCGCAATTCGTCCAGCCGTGCGTCAAGCGAGGGTCCGCCCTTGCGCGGCGTGTCGACTGGCAGGCCCGCAGGCTTGTCGATTACCAGCGCTTCGCCATCTTCAAACAGGATTTCGAGGTCACTCATGCGGCGCCCCCTAGCACGAAAGGGTCAGTCTAGCGCCAGTCCAATTCGCCTTATCGCCTCTTTCAGAACCGCATCGTCGGTGGCGAAGGAGATACGAAAGCCGTTCTTACCACCGAATGCGCTCGCCGCGACCACGGCTACGCCATGGTCGAGCAGGTGCAGCGCCAGCTTACGGTCATCGTCGCCGAAGCGGTCCATCAGCGGCGTTGCATCGATGAAGCAATAGAAGGCGCCGTCCGGAACGGAAGTGGAGAGGCCGGGGATTGCCTTGATCCCGGCGAGCACCATGTCGCGCCGCTTGCGGAATTTCTCGCGCCAGTCCACGAGGAAATCCTGCGGCCCTTCGAAGGCAGCGACGGCAGCGGCCTGGCTGATACTGGCGGGATTGCCGCTGCTATTGCTCTGCAACCTGCCCATGGCATCGATCAGCCATTTGGGCCCTGTGGCAACGCCAATGCGGAAGCCGGTCATGGCGTGGCTCTTTGACACGCCCGAGACGGTGCAGATGCGGTCCGCCAGATCCGGGCAGAGATTGGCCAGGGTGGCATGGGGCTCATCGGTGTAGTTGAGCGGGGCGTATATATCGTCGGACAGCACCATCACCTGCGGATGGTGGCGCAACACTTCACCGATGCCCTTGAGCATTTCCGCCGGATAGACCGCGCCGGTGGGATTGCCCGGCGAATTGAGCATCAACCAGTTGGTGGACGGCCCGATAAGCGATTCCACTTCGCCCGGATCGAAGCGGAAATTGCGGTGCGCATGCGTGCGCAGCGGCACCACCTTGCCCCCGGCAAAGTGCACCATCTGCGGGTAGGAGACCCACCATGGCGATGGCACGATGACCTCGTCGCCGTGGCTGACGGTTGCGACAATGGCTTCGAACAGCGCCTGCTTGCCGCCCGCCGTCACGATGACGCGCGATGGATCGGTGGCAATGCCGAGATCGCGCTCGAAATGGAGGCAGGCGGCCTTCTTCAGCGCCATGGCGCCGGTGACGGGCGTATATTTGGTGTCGCCTGCGTCGAGCGCGGCCTTGGCGGCCTCGATCACATGGTCAGGCGTGGCGAAATCGGGTTCGCCCACGGACAGCGAGATGATGTCCTTGCCCTGCTCGCGCAATTCGGTCGCTCGGTCGGTCATCGCCGTGGTGGGCGAGGCCTCGATCCGCTGGAGCATTTCACTCAAGTAAGCTGTCATGCGAGCACCGCCTTCATCAATCCGCGTACCGAATTGCCGAGGAAAAACCCCTTCTCGAGATCCTTAACGCGCAATTCAGCCTCTTTGGCGCGACCTTCCTCGATCAGGTGGCGGCGCTGTATGCCTGGCAACAGGCCTAACGCAAGCGGCGGTGTTAGCAGAGCTCCGTCCCGTTCGACAAAGATGTTGGAATGGCTCGCTTCGGTCAGCAGCCCGTCCTCGCGCACAAAGATGGCTTCATCCGCACCTGCTTCCTGCGCGGCCGCACGCCCCTGGTCGTAAAAGGCGCGGTCGGTGCTCTTGTGTCGCAAGCGCCAGTCGCCCGGCACGACAGGCAGCGGCACGACGGCGCAACGCACCACATCGGGCAGAGCGCCCGCAGCCAGCGGTACGGCTTGCAAGCTCACTTCGCCGCTGCGCGAGAGCAGGATACGCAGCTTGCTCGCCTCTTCCAGCTCGAAGCACAGCGCCTGGATGCGGTTGCGCGTATCGTGGCGGTCGAAGGAGAAGCCCAATTCCAGCGCGCTCGCCTTCATCCGTTCGAGATGGAGTTCGAGCAGCGGGATGCCCTCTTCGGGATCGAACAGCATGCTCTCTATCAGGTCAGCGCCAGAGGCTTCGCAGCGCAGGAAGCTGCCCTTGACCAGGCATTCGCGCCATTCGCTCATGCCCTTGCTATCGGCCACGATGGCCCCGCCAACACCCGCGACGACCTTGTGGCGATTGTTTTCGCCCGGCGTGAGGTGGACGGTACGGATGGCGACATTGAAAGCGGCATCGCCATCGGGACCGATCCGGCCAATCGCCCCGCAATAGGGGCCGCGTGCATCGCGCTCTGTTTCGTGGATCAGTTCCATTGCGCGGATCTTGGGCGCGCCGGTGATCGATCCGCAGGGGAAGATCGCGCGCAACATGTCGATCGCGCCCTTGCCCTCCTGCATACGCGCACGGACGGTGGAGACCATCTGGTGGACAGTGGGATAGCTCTCGATGGCGAAGGGACTGTCCACGCGCACCGTGCCCGCATCGGCGACGCGCGAGAGATCGTTGCGCATCAGATCGACGATCATCAAATTCTCGGCCTTGTCCTTGACAGATGCGGCCAGTTCTTCGGCGAGCACCTTGTCCTCTTCCGCGGTAGCGCCGCGCGGGCGGGTGCCCTTCATCGGCTTCACCTTGGCCTCGCCGCCATGCAGAGTGAAGAACAGCTCGGGGCTGAAGGAGAGCAGCCAGTGCGATCCGTCGAAGATCACTCCGCCATAGCCGGCAGCAGCGGCAGGCCGGATTTTGGCATAGAGCGCCAGCGGATCGCCTCTCGCTGCGCCCGCCAGCGGCATGGTGAAATTGGCCTGGTAGATATCGCCCGCGCGGATCGCGTCCTGCAGGCGGTCGAACTGCTTGAGATATTCGCCCGTGGAAATCTGCGGGTCGAGCGGGCCGATCGAGGCATGGCCTGTTCCACTGCGCTGTTCCAGCCAATCCGGGACCTCGGCCGAAGGAATGGACTGCACCTCGTCGAAAAGGCCGAACCACACCAAGGGGCCTGCCGCGCCGCTGCGTTCTTCGGCCAGCGGCCTGAGGCGCGGTTCGAGCGCCAGCCCTGCCTCATAGGCCAGGTAGCCCGCCAGCGTGCCACCCGTTTCGCGCCGCGCCGCGTCAGCTTCGTCCAGCACGCGCGACACATCGCCGGGGCGATGGGCGACGAAGATAGCGCGCGGCTTTTCAAAGAGCTGTGCATCCATTGCACCCTCTTCCCGCGCGTCATCCAGCAGTACGAATGGTTCCAGGCCCGCCATCCTCCC
>ENA-ORCV01000367-ORCV01000367.1-marine-metagenome-genome-assembly--contig:-NODE-367-length-36304-cov-4.146493_pt1 | contig 36304 bp, 37 predicted proteins | sample MGYA00237779_ERZ508509 | MGnify/ENA primary metagenome ERZ508509 (study PRJEB26180, sample SAMN06268772) | marine metagenome | isolation source: Bioluminescent Bay, La Paraguera, Puerto Rico | place... | reverse complement strand
AACCGGCGCGGCGATACCGGCTTTTTGAAGGGCGTTGATAACAGGCGCGAGGAGATTGACCGGCGCCGGGATTACCGCCGGTTTTGCGCCAATGGCTTCGGCGACACTCCTGTAAAGCGCGCGCTGCGTAATCGGCTGTGGTCCAGCGACCGCGTAAAGGCGCTCATCTTGCGCCTCGTCGAGAAGCGTTCTGACGGCGATCTCCGCCAGGTCCTCGTAATAGACAGGTTGCTGTAGCGCCTTGCCGCCTCCCGGCAACGGAATAATGGGAGAACGGCGCATGGCGTTCATCAGCCGGCTCATATTGCCGTCGCCAGGATAGCCATAGATCATGCACGGCCGCAAAATGACGGCGCCCGTCGCGGCGTTGAGGATCTCGTCTTCAGCCCGGTTCAACGCGGCATAGACCCGGTCTTCGGGATCGATCGCAACATTGTTGCTGGAAAAGAAGATTGCGCGAACGCCCATGCGCAAAAAAGGCGCAGCCCGTTTCGACACGCTGAGGATCGGCGTCAGCACAGCGCCGTCGACAGCTGCGAGCGTGCGCGCCAGCGCTGGGCCATCCTCGAAATCAAGCTGCAAAGGCTCAGCCCCGAACGCTTCGATCGCCGCTGCAAGCCCCGGCCTCCCGGTCCTGTAGGTTGCAATTACGCGAGCGCCGCGCGCGCGCAAACGGCGGACGATTTCAAGCCCGAGCGGGCCGCCGGCGCCGGCGACCAGAATGCGAGAGAACGACATGCACAGGCTCTAGCGCGTTCTCTTTGCTGCGCAAAGCGCCCGCTGTCCCGGTCGATTGCCCTCTAGTGCTTAAAACTTGTATCCTTTCCGGAAACGACAGGGGGGCGTTCCCGTGAGACTATTCGTCATTATCCTCATCACCGTCATCCTCGCCGGTTTCGGCTGGATGCTTGCGCATCTTGTTCCGGCCGCCGGCTGGTTCGTCGCTATGGAGCCCAAACTGGTCGATCAGTGCCGGGGGGTCGACATCGCGTCGGGCACGGAAGACATTGCCATCGATCACGACATGAATATTGCGTTCATTTCCGCCGCCGACCGGCGCGGCTGGTACAATGAGACCGGCGAACCGTTCAACCCGAAGAACGGGATCTATACGCTCAGTCTCGACGGCGCCGACACGGTGACGAAAGTTTCGCCGCCCATGGATAATTTCCTGCCGCACGGGATCAGCCTCTGGAAAAGCCCGAACGGCGAAAAGCGGCTTTTCGTCGTTAATCATCCGACGACCGGCGAAGAGATCGTGGAGATTTTCGGCATCGGCGATAATGGCGCGTTGACTCACCTCGACAGCATCTCTTTCGACGCCATGCACTCTCCCAACGACGTGCTGGCGGTTGGCATGCGCTCTTTCTACGCAACCAATGACAGGGGCTATGAAGAAGGGGTTATGGCGACGCTTGAAGCTTACATGGCGCTCCCCTTCTCCAGCGTCGTTTATTTCGACGGCGAGGAAGGCCGTATCATCAAGAAAGGCATGACCTACGCCAACGGGATCAACATGTCCGCCGATGGAAGCGAAGTTTATGTAGCCGAATTCCTGAAGCGCCGCGTCGCCATCTTCGAACGCGACCAGTCAACCGGCGCTCTCCGAAAACTTCGCAGCCTGAAAACCAGCACCGGCCCCGATAATATCGATGTCGCCGAAGACGGCGCGCTGTGGATCGGCGGACATACGAAGGTCTTTGAGTTTTTAAAACATGCGAAGGATGAGAACGCTGTCGCGCCGTCTCATGTCGTGCGCATCGATCCGGCAAGCGGCGAAAGCGAAGACGTCTTCATCTCGACCGACGGCGAGATCAACGCCTCCTCCGTCGCGGCAACGACAGACGACACGTTGCTTGTCGGCGCCGTCTTTGACGGCCATGTCATGGTCTGTCCGCGCTGACGATCACTCGCCGACGCCGGCAAGGATCGCATCGATACGGCGCTGCGCAATCGGATGATAACCGGAGCGCGCCCGGGCGTAGACTTCCTGCGCCCAGTCCCCTTTGCCGTTCGCTTTCAGCGCGCCGTAGAGCGGGTAGATGAACTTGCCGCGCCCGACACGTATCAGGAAGCTTTCCAGCGGTTCCATCACGCGTTCATAACCGCCGGCGATCGCCTTCATGTACCAGGCGAACGCAATCTCTGCGTTTTGAATTCGACTCAGGTCAAAGGCGTCATCGAGCGCCAGAAACTGTTCAGCCGTCATTTCCACCGGCAGGGTGTTAACGAAATGCAGCCATTCATGCGTAGACCAGGCGCTCGTTTCTATATCCGCCGCCGCTGTCTCGCCGGCGAGCCATGAAGCCTGTTGCGCAGACACTTTTTCAAAGGCGTCCGAGACAGGGTTTTCCGCCGTGTCCGGCAGGCCCGGCTCATAGACCCACGCGGTGATTTCCTCCTTGGTCACCGCATCCGGATTTTCCGCCCAGAGATTGTCCTCAAAATAGGCGAGAAAGTCCTCGGTGGTGATGCTCTGGAAAGCGAAGTGATCGAAATAATCTTTCAGGAACGCGTCGAATTTCTCACGACCGAAACGCGTCTCCAGGAACTTCAGAAAGAACATCCCGCCGGCGTATGAAACGCTGCTGAACGCCTCGTCCGGATGTTCGACGCCGACAACCTTGAGCGCCGTCGTTTCTGGCCGCTCAGCGTTTGCGATGGTCCGCTTCAGGCCCGCCATGTCGAGGGCGCGCTCCATCACCGCGCGGTCTTCACCGTAAAGCGCCTCCATGACGCGATTTTCGACATAGGACGTAAAGCCTTCATTGAGCCAGGCGTCCGGCCACACCGCGTTGGTCACAAGATTGCCGGACCATGAGTGCGCCAGTTCATGCGCAACGACATTGGTGAGGCTTTTATCGCCGGCGATCAGGGTCGGGGTGAGGAATGAAAGACGCGGGTTCTCCATGCCGCCAAAGGGAAAGCTCGGCGGCAGCACGATCATGTCGTAACGGCCCCAGCGATAAGGCCCGTAAAGCTTGTTGATCGCCGTGACCATTTTCGGCGTATCGGCGAATTCTTTCGCGGACGCGTCGAGAATATAGTCCTCCGCATAAACGCCGACATTCTTGCTGATCGCCTGGAACTCGATATCGCCAACCGCGATAGCCAGCAGATAGGACGGGATCGGCTGCGGCATCTTGAATTCATATTCTCCGTCGCGTTCGCCGTCCGGGTCCTGTTCCGCGCTCATGATCGCGATCAGCTCCGGCGGCGTTGAGATTTTCGCCGAGTAGGTCATGCGCACCGCAGGCGTATCCTGCAGCGGCGCCATGGTGCGCGCATAAAACGGCTGGAACTGGCTGAACAGGAACGGATGCTCCTTGCCGGCCGTCTGCTCTTTCGAGAGCCATTGCAACCCTTCGGCTTCGGGGCTGGTATGATAGGAAATGCGCACCTGGTCGGCCCTGTCGGGGAGCGCGATTTCAAACCGTGACCCTTTTCTTGGGTCGTCCTCGCCCATTTCGTAAGTGGCTTGCGTCCAGTCCCCGTTCGTGCGCGCTTCAACCGAGCGAATGGTCAGGTCATTGGCGTCAAGAACAAGCGTTTCGGCGTCGCTGTTCAGATATTCGAGATCGAGCGTCACCGTTCCATCGAGAATTTTCTCGTCGAACAGAACATCGAGGTCGAGCGCTGCGTGGGTAACGCGCACATCGTTATAATTGGCGTAGGTGAACGCATCGATCGGCGTCTGTTCGGGCGCAGTGAAAACCGCCTCCCGCTCCTCGCCCGGCTCTGTTGAAGCAGTTTCAGCGGGATCGGGCGCTGCGGCCTCAGGCTCTTCGGCTTTTTTCGAACAGGCCGAAAGCATGACGGCGATGGCGAAGAGACTGACGGCGGGAGCACGTAACGACATGGGGAAAACCTCAGGGCTGGTTTGCATCGCGCGAACCCTAATTGCGCCGCCCCATGACGGCAAGGCGCATCAGGCCCTCAGGCGCGCGGCGGCCGAATCGGCGTCCGCCTCTCCGACAATCGCCAGCGAAAACGCCCCGTCGAGCGCCCTCATCGCGCAACGGCGCACATCCTCGATAGTGACCGCTTCGAGCAGTTGCAGGATTTCCTGTGCCTCGCGCACGCGCCCATAGGTGAACAGCTGTCCGGCAGCGCTTTCGATGCGCGCCGACGGGCTTTCGAGGCTCATCATCAGTGAGGCGCGCAGCATCGCTCGCGCCCGATCGATTTCGACCTGCCCCGCTCCCTTCGCCATCGCTTCGATTTCGCTGACGATAAGCCCGGCGATCTCAGGGATCTGCTCAGCGTCAGCGCCGGCATAGGCGCCGACGAGGCCACATGCTTCATAGCCGTCGGCGAACGCGTAAACCGAATAGGCGAGACCGCGCTCCTCCCGGATGATCTGGAACAACCGCGAGGACATGCCGCCGCCCAGCGCATCGGCGAAAATCCGCGACGCGAAATAATCCTCATCCCGCGAAGAGACGCCCGGAAAAGCGACTGCAAGATGCGTCTGTTCGATCTCGCGCGCATCGTGACGCACGCCGCCCTTGAATTTCGGCGCGGGGCGGGCTGGCGGCGCCGCACCTGTTTCAACACTTCCGAACTGTTTTTCCACAAACGCAACAAACGCATCCGGATCCAGATTGCCCGCCGCCGCAACAACCATGGATGAAGGCTGATAATGGCGCGCCATGAAGGCGCGCAGCGAGGAAGATGTTTGCGCGCGCACCGATTGCGGCGTGCCGAGGATCGGACGGGCCAGTGAATAGCCTTCCCAGGTCGCCGCCTGCAGCAATTCAAAAATCACATCGTCGGGAATATCGGCCGCCTCGCCGATCTCCTGCACGACGACTTCCTGCTCCTTGGCGAGTTCCCTCGCTTCGAAAAGCGGGTTGAGCAGAATGTCCGCGATGATGTCGAAACCGGCGGCGATGTCGTCCTTCATCAACCTGACATAATAGCCCGTACGCTGATGACTGGTGGCGGCGTTGAGATATCCGCCCAGCGCTTCAATCTCCTCGGCGATGGCGCGGGCTGTGCGCCGCTTCGTGCCCTTGAACGCCATATGCTCGAGCAGATGAGCGATGCCGTGTTCTTCCGGACGCTCGTCGACGCTGCCGGCATGGGCCCAGACCCCAAGCGCGACGGTTTCAAGGGACGGCATGGGGTCCGTCACAACTCGAAGTCCGTTCTTTAACGTATGAATTTCACTCATCTTTTCGCCCCGGCGGCGCGATCCAGAATAATGCGTTTGACCGCTTCCTTGTCGGCGGACGCGCGCGCCATGGCCTCCGGCAAATCGAACAGGTTTTCATGAGCGGGCGGCAAGTCCGGCTTAACGCCGGTCGCGCGCGAGACCGCGTCGGGAAATTTCGCCGGATGCGCCGTCGACAGCGTTACGATCTTTCCGTCCAGCGCGCCCGCTTGCCGCAAATGACGCGCCGCATGACGCGCAACCGCCGTATGCGGATCGATCAGCGCGCCTGTTTCCTCGTTGTGGCGCTTTATCTCGGCAAGCGTTTCCGCCTCGTTGACGGAACAGGATACGAAATCTTCAGCGATGCGCGCACGTTCTGTCTCGCTCAAACCCATTTCGCCGTCGCGGGCGAAGGCGGTCATTTTCCCCCTCACGGCAGCGGCGTCGCGATTCATGACATCGAAAAGCAACCGCTCGAAATTGCTCGCGACCTGAATATCCATCGACGGCGAAAATGTCGGCGCAACTGCAGCCGGCGCATAAGCGCCCGTGGACATCGCCCGGTGCAGAATGTCGTTGGCGTTAACAGCGACGCCGAGCCTGTCGATGTTTAATCCCATCTTCTTCGCCGCATAGCCCGCATAAACATCGCCGAAATTGCCGGTCGGCACTACGAAACTGACTTTCTCCCCTTGCGCTGCGATCGCCGCGACCGATGTGAAATAGTAAACCGTCTGCGCCGCCAGCCGAGCCCAGTTGATGGAGTTGACGCCGCTCAGGCGCACTTTCTCTGCAAACGGACGGTCTGCAAAGAGCGCCTTGACGATCGCCTGACAGTCGTCGAACGAACCCTCAATAGCGATATTACAGACATTCGGCGCATCGACCGTCGTCATCATCCGCCGCTGCACGTCGGTAACCCGGCCTTCCGGGTGCAAAACGACAATATCGATCTGACGGCATCTTTTCAGCGCTTCAATCGCCGCCGCGCCGGTGTCGCCTGATGTCGCCGCGATGATCGTGAGCCGTTCGCCGCGCCGGGACAGCGCGTCGTCGAAAAGCCACCCCAGCAACTGCATGGCGAAGTCTTTAAAGGCGAGGGTCGGCCCGTGGAAAAGCTCGAGTATCCAGTCTTCCTCGCCAACGCGGACCAGCGGCGCGACGTCATCGTGTTCGAATGCGCCGTAGACCTCGCGGGCGATTTCCGACAGCCGCGCTTCGGTGAACGCGCCGCCCGTGAAGCGGCCCATCACGGCGGCGGCGATCTCGCCGTATGGCCGCCCGCGGAAACCGGCGGCTTCTTCAGCGCTGATCCGGGGCCAGCTTTCCGGCACATAAAGGCCGCCGTCAGGGGCAAGCCCCGCCAGCAACACATCCTCGAAACCGGCGGCCGGCGCCCCGCCGCGTGTGGATCGATACTTCATGGGAGTCTGCTTTCGCCTAAAACGCGCCTGCAGGCAAATTGCAGATCAGGAATTTCTCGTCGTAAAGCGCGCCGATCACCAGAAGGTCGCCAAGGCGGGCCGCCGCCGTGGATGCGGAGAGTTCAGAGCCGTCATCCCGATAAACCGTTTGCGCATGGCCGTCAGCGTCAATGCGGATCACTTCCGACGGCGCCGGAACGTCAGGATTGCGTTTATGGCGCGGCGTGGCGAGCGGTTTCGGCAAGGCCGCGACCCAAAGGTCGCCCTGCTCATCAACTGTGAGGTTGTCCGGCGCCGAGGGCAGGCTGATGGCCCCTGCCTCCGTCAGCACGCCCGTCGCAGCGTCGCGGTCGTAGATCCGCACGCGCCGCGCCGACGTTTCCGCAACGAAAAGCTGCGAGCCGTCGGCGGAAATCTCGATGCCGTTGGCGAAATGCAAATCCTCTGCAGCGAGACGCCAGAAATCGCCGTCGACGAAAAACACCTCGCCGGAAGACTGCCGCGTCAGGAAATGAAGGTCGCCAAGAGCGGTGTTGCGGCCCGGTTTCACGTCATTGGTGACGTAAAAGGCGCGCGGCCCCAGTGCGACCACATTGTTGGGGCTGGTGAGGCGGCGTTCGGCGAATGTTTCAAGATGAATAAGTCCCCCATCCTCGGCGACGTCGAAAACCTCGACCGAGCCCGCCGCCTCGTTGACGACGAACAGCCGACGCACCTCGCCATCCTCGAAATAATCGATGCCAAGGGGCCGGAAGCCCGCGGGCTGGCCGTTTGTAACGTCGCGCCAGCCTGCCTCATTGAGAGGATCTGACAGCTTGAAAACGTGAATCCCGCCGCGTCCTTCTTCTTCGCGGCGATTGAGCGAAGAGATAAACACCCTGCCCCGACGCGCGTCGACCTGAATGTCCTCGGGCCCCGCAATCCCCGCGACTGGCGTACAGCGTCCCTCAAATGAACGCTCTATCTCACTGAAATGGTTAAAGGAGAGCAGAGACCAGGTAATCGCGCCGCCGGCGAGAAGCACCAAAAACAACAAAAAGGCGGCAAAACGCATACGATCTCGGCAGGAATAATGGCGCGAGGGCTGACTGGACGCCTGCCTAGGGGCAGACGCCTAGTCTATATCATCCGTAGGAATTGGGGACTAGGCCGCAAAATCTCCGCTCACGGGCTTGCGAAAACGGTTTATCGCGCGTATACGCCCCGCTCTTGAGCCAGAGAGACAATTAGGCTCCGCGAAACACTTGCCGAAGATAAAGGCCGCCGACATGAAGAAAGACACGCATCCCGAATATCACATGATCAAGGTCGTGATGACCGACGGGACGACCTTCGAAACGCGCTCGACCTATGGCGAGCCCGGCGCGACCCTCAATCTCGACATCGATCCAACAAGCCATCCGGCATGGACGGGAGGCCCGCAGCGGCTCTCCGAGCGTGGTCGCGTTTCCAAGTTCAACCAGAAATTCGGCGCTTTCGGCCTCAAGAAATAACTGCTCAGTTCGAGCTTCCGAAAGCCTTGAGCAACGCTTGTTGCTGACCGGCCGCGTCCGCGCTTGGCGAGACGGCGTCCCGTTGCCTGAACAACTCCGCATCGAGCCGGCTGATACGCCGGTAGAGTTGACGGGTCGACTCAACCAGTCCGATCAGTTCGTCAGGCAACCCTTCGGACTGCATATCTGAGGGTATTTCTTCAGCGGATTCGAGCCGGTATTTGGATTCGGCTGCTTCGCTCAGCACCATCTCCCCCTCGCGTACGGCGCGCAAGACAAGCAGCCATGATGCAATTTGCATCAACTGGGTTGTAAGACGCATCGAAACGCCGGCGTAGACCAGCGCAAGATCGCGACTCAGCCCTTTCGACAATTCCCTGCCAGGACCGTCGAGATAATTCGCGGTTTCCTCGACCAGCCCCATCCCCTCGCGGAAGGTCCGCGCAAACAGCTCGGACTGTACGAACGTCGCAGCGCCCGTTGTGATTTTTTCAGCTTCCGGCAAACCTTAACCCCTAAGCCCTCTCGCCTTACCTTAGGATGCCGTCCGATTGACGGACTGGCAAGCGCGCATCCGGGCGAATATTGTGTGCCTGTAACTTCTTGCGCCGCCTGGGTGAATTTGAGCAACCCTTATGCCAGCAACCGGAACGGGAAAACCAGAGGCGTCATTCGTCCTCGGGGTGGACGGATGTCCCGCCGGGTGGGTTTTTGCGCGCCTCGAGGTCGAAAACGGCGCGCTTCAGGCAGGGATCACGAAGGCGCTAGCCGATCTCATCACGGGACCGGGGGCTGACGCGCTGGCCGTAATGATCGACATACCGATCGGGCTCGCGGATCGGGGCCGGCGTAAATGCGAGGCGCTGGCGAGACGTCTCCTTGCCCCAAAACGTCATTCGAGTGTCTTCTCTACGCCGCGACGGCCGATGCTCGCCTTCGCCGACTATGAGACGGCGAACGTTTGGGGCAAGGCCCAAGGCAGTGACGCCGGCGGAGGCCTTTCGAAACAGGCCTGGATGATTACGCCGAAGATCCGGGAAGCAGACACAACGCTGCATCCTGCCGATCAGGCGCGAATTGGTGAAGCGCATCCGGAAGTTGCGTTCTGGCGACTGAATGGCGGCGCGCCCTGCACATACGGCAAACGCACAACCGAGGGGGCGGCGGAGCGGCTGGCGCTTCTCACGACGCACGGTCTTACCGGCGCTGACCGGGTATACAACGAATTGCGAAAGGCCGCCGGCGCCGGCGTCGCCAGGGACGACGTTTACGACGCCTGCGCGCTCGCCCTCACCGCCAAAGCGCGGCTCGCGGGCGACGCTCTGCGGCTCACCGACGGCGCCCAAGACGCCCGCGGCCTTGTCATGGAAATCTGGGGCTAGCCTTAAGCTTCCGCACGCTCGCTTTCGCGGTAAAGCCGTCCGTAAAGCCCGGCCCCAACGCCAATCGCAAAAAACGTCCACAGAAGGTTGATCAGAATTTTCAGGATATTCCAGATCCAGGTGAAGGTCGGCAACACCCAGTCAGCGGTTACGCCGCTATTGACCATGCGCGTGCCGATGCGGGTCAACTCAAAAATATAGTTCAGGACCATCGGGAATATCTGCCGGAACAGGAAGACATTGATCACATACTGGTACATCACGAACATGATGACCGAGAGTGCGAAGACGATCACCGCCAGACGGATGAAATCCCAACCGCGGGTGACTTTCAGCGTGTTGCCGAGCGCGAAGGATTTGCGGCAGACCGCGACGCCGGGATAGGCGAACAGCCGCAAACCGAAATAGTTGACGAGATAGAATGAGACCGTGCCGAAAAGGAGGACACGGCTTGCGGGCGATTGCAGGATCGTCGCTATCATGCCCTTGAACCCGGTCATGTCGAAAGCAAGCGACGCATTGGCGGCCTTTAGCTGCTCGATGAAGTCAGCGGACGTGAGCAGAAACTGGATGTCGCCCGCGAACCGGTTGAGGATCATCTCCTTGAACCAGAAATATCCGGCCGCAATTAGGGTGACGGTCAGCAAAAGCGTCGTCGTTGCGCGCAGCAATTCGTTGGCCGGGCCGAACGCCCCCGGCCGGTTTCTCGGATGCACATGAAGAAATATCAGCAACCACAATAAAGCGGCCATCGGCGCAATCGCCGCAAGCGGCATGGCGAGATCGTATATCCAGGTCGTGCCGGACGCAGCCGCCTGTTTGGCGACGGTCGTCACCTCAATTGTGTGAAGGCTGTTCGGATCCGGAAATGTGACGACCGTTTTCGAAAGCGCGTCAGCAATATATTTCAGTGAATAATAAGTCGCGCTCAGGATCGGCCCGAAGATCAGAACGCCGACAAATATTGTGCTGACGAGGCTTGAGAATATGAACCGCAGCTGGTCGGGACCGAAATGCAGCTTCACCGCACCCGGCGACGGCTTTTCGCCGAGTCCCGAATAGCGGATCAGCGGCGCCATGTAGGATGAGGAGATGATGCCGTTGATGACCAGCGTGATCGCGGTGATCAGCCACATTTCCGTCGGGTGCTGCTGAAAACCGGCGGCGGCGAGACGCCCAAGCGCCTGCTGGGCGGAGAAAAATGTCGGCACGTCCGAAAACGTGATTATCCGGCCGGTAATCACCGAGAGATAGGCGAAAATCGCCGCCATGTTGACGATCATCGAAAGGACGAGCGGCAGCCAGGCGACCCGAGCAATCGTTTCCATACGGCGGCCGCCGAAATTAAGCGCTTCGCCGACGACCGAAAAGATACGCAACCCCATTTAACACCCCTCAACACCCCGGAACCCTTACGCTATAGGCTAATCGCCGCGTTCGCAAACGGCAATTCCCGCGCCCGCGCTATTTGCGTCGGCATATCAACGCGCTAGAAGCGGCCCTTATGGTTACTAACGACATCCACATCATCGGCGCGGGGCTCGCGGGCTCCGAAGCCGCCTGGCAGGCGGCGAACGCCGGCGTTAGCGTCATCCTCCACGAAATGCGCCCTCACCGGCGGACGGAAGCGCATCAAACGGACGGATTCGCCGAGCTCGTCTGTTCGAATTCGTTCCGCTCCGACGACGCCGAGACCAATGCGGTCGGGCTGCTTCATGAAGAAATGCGCCGCATGGGCTCGCTGATCATGCGCGAGGCGGACGCCCATAAGGTGCCGGCGGGCGGCGCGCTGGCGGTAGATCGTGAAGCGTTTTCGGCTGGCGTCAGCCGGGCGATCGAAGCTCATGCGAATATTGAGACGCGTCGCGAGGAGATCGCCGGCCTGCCCCCTGAAGACTGGGCGAATGTCGTGATCGCCACCGGCCCCCTCACCTCGCCGCCGCTCGCCGAGGCGGTGCATGCGCTCACGGGCGAGAACGAACTCGCCTTTTTCGACGCTATCGCGCCAATCGTCTACAAGGACTCGATTAATTTCGACGTCGCCTGGTTCCAGTCGCGCTACGACAAGAAAGGTCCCGGCGGAGATGGCGCGGATTACATCAACTGCCCGCTCGACGAAACGCAATATACTGCATTCCTCAATGCGATCCTCACGGGCGAGAAGACCGAGTTCAAGGACTGGGAGAAATCGACTCCCTATTTCGAGGGATGCTTGCCGATCGAGGTGATGGCCGAGCGCGGTCCCGACACCTTGCGTTACGGCCCCATGAAACCGGTCGGGCTGACCGATCCGCGCACCGGCAAACGCGCCCATGCGGTCGTTCAGCTACGCCAGGACAATGCGCTCGGCACGCTCTACAACATGGTCGGCTTCCAGACGAAGCTGAAATACGGGGCCCAGGCGGAGGTCTTTCGAATGATCCCCGGTCTTGAGAAAGCAGAGTTCGCCCGCCTCGGCGGCATTCACCGCAATACATTTCTCAACGCGCCGAAATTGCTCGACCAAACCTTGCGCCTCAAACAGCGTCCCGCCTTACGGTTTGCAGGTCAGATCACTGGCGTTGAAGGTTATCTCGAAAGCGCCGCGATCGGCCTTCTCGCAGGACGCTTCGCGGCGGCGGATGCATGCGGCGAAGCGATCGCCGCGCCGCCGCCCACAACAGCCTTCGGCGCGCTCCTAGGACACATCACCGGCGGGCATATTTCCGGCGCAAAAAGCTTCCAGCCCATGAATGTCAATTTCGGCCTGTTCCCGGATATCGAGGCGCCGCGATTCGACGCCGAAGGCCGGCGGATCAAGGGCAAGGAAAAGGGTGCCGCCCGCAAGCGGGCGTTGTCAGCCCGTGCGCTCGCCGAACTCACCGCATGGATAGAGCAGCAGCGCTCAGCAGCAGCATAGTATTTTCAAGAACTTAAGTAAGGCAGGCCGCAGCGAGTCTCCTCGCTGCGGCCCCCCGACGTGCAGCAGGGGGAGATCGCCACACAACCGGGATCTTTATGCTCGGCGAATGCGCCAAGCGCCGCGCCGATAGAAAACCATCCTGCGCACCCTTGTCTAGTGCGCCCAAAATTGTTTAGGTCAACCGCCCTAAAGCATGGGCGAATACGAGATTGCGCTGATCAGGTCAACTCGTCGGGGGGATAAAATTCATGAGCGGAAACTTGAAACGGAACGACAGCAAAGCTGTTAGCTCAATCATCGCGCATCTCGATCAGGTTAGGAGCAATCGTCCAACCACCAGCCTGACAGAAGGAAAATCAGCCAAGACGGGCGCAACATTAATAAACATTATATCGGCGGCCCGGGAGATATTCGTAAACGAGGGACATGCAAGCCTCTCGTTAAGAAAGGTCGCCAGAAAGGCCGATATCGCTGTTGGCAACCTAACCTATCACTTTCCCACCAAGCACATCCTTCTGGACGCCATGTTGCGCGAAGCGCTTGCTGAATATGCGGAAGATCATCTCGCTCAGTTCGAGGCCGACCGGGATTCGCCGCTCGATATTCTGTTGAACGTCGTTACCTACTACGCCCGCAACGCTTGGGAATCGCATCGTTTCTTTTACCAGATGTGGGGTTACGCCGGCAGCGACGAAACAGCGATGGAGACCGTCCGCAACCTTTATCGCCCCATTGGCAGGTTTATCTATTACCTTATCCGCGAAGCCAATCCGGAACTCAGTGATCACGAAATCAGACGCGCCACTTTGCAGCTGTTCAGTCTTGAAGAAGGCTATAAGCTGTTTGTCGGGATGGGATCGACAAATGACGGCGCGCTGACGAGCATGGAAGATGACATCCGGATCATGACCAAATGGATAGTGTTTACAAAATACGCGGAAGCCGAAGCGTGAAAGGAACCGCCTCATGAACGCCGTCAACCTCACGATCGAACCGCGCATACGCGATCTTGGCGGTTTCACGGTCGGACGGGTTCTTCCATACGCCCGGCTGCGCATGGTCGGGCCGTTCATTTTCTTCGACGTTATGGGCCCGGCGGAGTTTAAGCCTGACAACGGTATCGATGTCCGCCCGCATCCACATATCGGCCTTGCAACCGTCACCTACCTTTTTGACGGCGAAATACGCCATCGCGACAATCTTGGATTTAATCAAGTGATCCGCCCCGGCGATGTCAATTGGATGACCGCCGGGCGCGGTATCGTGCATTCAGAACGCACCGATTCCGGTCTGCGCAACACCGGCCACCGCCTTTACGGCGTGCAGAGCTGGGTGGCGCTACCCGAAGACGCTGAAGAAACGGCGCCGGCCTTTCATCACCATCCAAGAGCAACGCTTCCAGTAATCAATCAGGGCGGTGCGGAAATGCGCCTGATTGCAGGAAATGCGTTCGGCGAGACATCTCCGGTAAAAACATTTTCGGACATGTTCTATCTCGGTGTCGAAGCGGCAATGGGCGCCTCTATTCCGCTCCCACAAGAACATGAGGAGCGCGCGCTCTATCTTCTCGAAGGCGGACTTGAAATCGACGGTCAGGCCTTTGACGCCGGCCGAATGATCGTCTTCGGTAAAGATGCAACGCCTACGATCAAGACATCGTCGGACACAAAAGCAATGCTGCTCGGCGGCGCCCCCTTGGGCTCCCGCATCATCTGGTGGAATCTTGTATCCACGAGCCAGGACCGGATAGATCGCGCCAAAGCCGACTGGACCGCCTCCGCTGAGGCGAATTTCAAAAACGCCGTTTTTTCGCTGCCGCCGGATGAAACGGAATTTATTCCGCTGCCCGAGCAATAAATCAGAACTTGAACAATTTCTCGGCTTCAGAACGGGTTGAGCCGCGATCATTCATCGCCGCCTCGCAGCGCGCAATCTCGGCTCTGAGCGATGCGATGCGCTCTTCAAGATCGCTTACCGACAGCGCATAAAGATCCTGCTTCGCCAGATATCCCAGCGTGAGATCAGGTTTTTCATTCAGCGGTTCGTCGTCCATGTCGGCGCTCCCGTTTTGTCATTGAGAAGCAGTTTGCGAAATTGCTCGCGGCGGTTCAAGAAGCGCTGTGCGCAGCATTGGAACGAAGCCATGAGCAACGGACTAACCGGCCTGCCGGAAACCATGACCGTCATTGAGATCACGGAATTCGGCGGCCCCGAGGTTCTAAAGCCGGTCAAGCGCGCGCTGCCTGCGCCCGCCGCCAATGAAGTGCTGATCAGGAACGCTGCGGCGGGAATCAACCGCCCCGAAGTGTTGCAACGCAAAGGCTTTTATCCGCCGCCGCCGGGCGCGACCGATATTCCGGGTCTTGAGGCGGCCGGTACAATCGCCGCAGTTGGCGGCAACGTGAAAGACTGGGCGCCAGGCGACAAAGTTTGCGCCCTACTCCCGGGCGGCGGCTATGGAGAATACGCCACCGTCGACGCCGGTTCCTGTTTGCCGGTCCCCGAAGGACTTTCATTTGAAGAAGCCGCCGCACTGCCGGAAACCGTCTTCACCGTCTGGGCGAATGTTTTTGACGACGCCCAACTGAACGACGGCGAAACGCTGCTGGTGCATGGCGGCACAAGCGGTATCGGCGCCATGGCGATCGCCATGGCGCGAGCGGCGGGCGCCCGCGTCATCGCAACAGCCGGTAGCGCTGGAAAAGTCGAGGCCGCGCTGAAGCTCGGCGCCGACGCCGCCTACAATTACAAGGAGGACGCCTGGGATGACGCCATTATCAAGAACGGCGGCGCCGATGTCGTCCTCGACATGGCGGGCGGCGATTTTTACGCGCGCAACATCGTTTGTCTCAAACCGCATGGCCGGCATGTCTCTATCGCTTTCCTGCGCGGACCGTCCGGCGAAGTGAACATCATGGCGCTCATGCAAAAGCGCCTCAGGCTTTCCGGGTCGACCATGAAAGCCCGCCCCCCCGAGGAGAAGGCGCGCCTCGCCAGGGCGATCCGCAAGACGGTGTGGCCGTGGATTGAAGCCGGCAAGGTTCGGCCCCGGATCGATGCGGTCTTCCCCCTCGAAGAGGCGGGAAAGGCGCATGAACACATGGAATCAGGCGCTCATATCGGGAAAATCGTCCTCAAAATCGTCTAACCCGCCTTGGCGCGGCTCTCCAATCGTTCTATATGGCCGGTCATTCGCGTGCCTCACGCGGGCGCTTTCCCCGAAAATCCGGCGGTTAGCGCGGCGCTCCCGAAAGGAGCGCCGGACCTTATCCATTGCCGCGGGTTCGCCCGCGAGAAATTGAGAATTGAGAGACCCATGGCAGACCGTCCGCTAATGCCCATCGCCACAGCCGTCTGGCTTATCGACAACACCTCGTTGAGCTTCGACCAGATTGCCGATTTCTGCGGTCTTCACCCTTTGCAGGTGCGCGGCATCGCCGATGGCGATGTCGGCGCGAGCGTGCGCGGCATTGATCCGATCACCACGCATCAGCTGACCCGTGACGAAATCGAAAAAGGACAGGCGGACCCCGAATACAAACTCAAACTGTCGCGTCCCAAGACCATCGTCGCCGAGAAACCGCGCAAAGGGCCTCGCTATACGCCAGTGTCAAAACGCCAGAACCGTCCGGACGCAATCGCCTGGATGGTGAGAAACCATCCGGAAGTTTCGGATGCGCAAATCGCGAAACTACTTGGTACCACCAAGACGACCATCCAGTCTGTGCGCGACCGCTCGCACTGGAATTCGTCTAACATTCAGCCGCAGGATCCTGTCGGTCTTGGGCTGTGCACGCAGATCGATCTCGATACCGTGGTCCGCAAGGCGGCGGCGAAGCGCGCAAAACTAGAAAAAGCCAATCCGGACGCCGGCCCCAGCCTCAAGCCGGCCGCCGAAACGACGGCTCCCGCCGAACAGGACGCCGAAGAACCGGTGGAAGAAAAGAAAGACGTCGACTTGTCGAAAGTGTTCGCCAATCTCAGCGGATCGGAAACCGAAGACGCGAATAACGACTAGGCTATCCTCAGCCTACGCGCTTTCATCCCTCTCCGCCGACAGATCCGTCTGCACGAGCCGCCCGCCATCCACATACAGGGTCTGTCCCGTGACATAGGATGCCGCCTCGCTCGCCAGGAAGAATACGACTTCGGCGACTTCTTCGGGGTCGCCAACCCGCCTGAGCGGCGTCATTGCGCTTTCCCGCTTTTGAGTCGCCTTCTCGTCCATCTCGCCCTTGATGGCGCCGACTCCCACCGCGTTCGCACGCACGCCATGTGGCGACAGCGCCATCGCGACCGCCTTGGTGAGCTGATGAAGTCCGCCCTGAGATGCGGCGAAGGCGACATGATTGGCGGCGGCGGTCACCGCTTCGACCGAGCCGATATTGACGATGGCTCCCGGCGCGCCATTTGAACCGCCAGCATCAATCTGCTTGACGAATTGCTTTGCAACCGACTGATTAATCAAAAACGCGCCCCTAATATTCGCAGCGACGATGCGGTCGAAATCCTCCTCGCTTGTTTCAAAAAAAGGCGCGGAAAATCTTACCATCACTGTGTGCGCGAGAACATCAACGCGGCCATAGGCGTCAAGCGTTTCGGCGACGATATTGTGAACATGAAGCCGGTTTGCGACATCCGCGTGAACGAATGCAGCTTCAGCGCCTTTCTCCCGCAATTCTCCGGCGATTGCGGCAACGCCTTCTTCATCACTATCGGCGAGAACGAGTTTGTCGCCGGCCGCTGCAAACTTTCGCGCGCAGGCCGCGCCAACGCCCGAGGCGGCGCCCGTCACAATCACGGATCGGCTGCTCATGCTTCCGGCGAGCTCCCTAAAACGATACGGCGGCGCTTATCTGCAAGCGCCGCCACATTGCGTGCAGTTGAATTTTCTGTGTTCATTCGATCAGCGCCGCAGCGACGTCAAGGCCGCGCTCGGCGATAAAAGTAAGCTGATCTAATGGGGTGTCGCATCCTCGTGTCGGAGTTCTTCCAGTTGATCCTTGATGCGTAATTTCATTCGTTTCAGTTCAATGACCCGGAGTTCGTCAAAGGCGGGGTGTTTAATCTCGGCGGCGATCGCCGCCTCCAGCTCTTGATGCCGCTTCGTCAGCGTTTCCATCTGAGCTTTTGTCGCCATGGTCGGCCTCCTTTTTGTAAGCTGTGTTGTAATGTAACCACATTTTCCGGGTCTTTGTCACGAAATAGTCTGTTAATACGGAGCAACCATCTTCGCTTTCAAATTGTTAACCCTGACGCTCTGACTTGGACGACAAGCGGTTGAGTTTCTTATGTATTCCATAAAGAGAATCATGCGCTTAAAGAGCCTTGGGGGCGCTCTTTCAGCCCCGGAGGCGGCGAAACGAATCGCAAATGACGAACTCCAAGTCCGATGTTTTCTGGAACTGGTCGCTAACCCGATATCACCGCCCGGGCGTCGAGACGGCGCTTTTACGTCTGCAGGACGATTTCGGCTGCAATGCTAATATTCTTTTGTGGCTGTGCTGGATCGCTGAAGCGTTCGGCCCAGTCCCCGATATCGTTGTCAAAAAGGCTGTCGACACCACGTCCGCATGGAATCGCGAAGTGACGGGAAAACTTCGCCAGGCGCGGCGCAGCCTGAAAACTAGCAATGACGCGGGCGAGGCCGGCGAATTGCTGCGTGAACAGATTAAAAAGGCCGAACTCGAGGCGGAACATATCGAGCAAACCCTGCTCGAACGTCTGGCGGCGTCCACGCTAACCGCGTCTGGCGAGAAAGTCCGCGCCGATATTCTGAGAGACGCTAGACGCAACCTCGCCGCCTACGCCGCCACCGCCGGGGCGGCGCGCATCAAGGGGTTTTCCACCTCATTGCTTCATACGCTGATCGACCATATCTTTAACGACAATCACGAAGCCGCTGCAGAAAAGGCCTGCGCCAATGAATGACGGCCGCCCGCCATTTGACGATGACGACCAGTCTCACCCTGCCTTTTCGACGATTGACGGTGACCGCGTCGATGACGACGCTGATGAACTGGACGGCGCCAATGACGAAGCGCTGGCGATTAAACTCGCGACGCTTGAGGAAGAACACCGCGACCTCGACGCAGCGATCACCGCGATGGAAATGAACACGCCTTATGAACGGCTGACCATCGCGCGCCTCAAAAAGAAGAAGCTGCACCTCAAGGACAAGATCCAGAAGATCAAGGACGCGATGTTGCCGGACATCATCGCCTGAGGCGCTATTTTTTCTGTTTTGACTGATACATGGCGCTGTCGGCGTGCTCCATCGCTTGCTCCGCTGAAAAGCCTTTCTTGATCTCTACGGCCCCCCAGGAGATGCGGGCGGCAAAAGACTCGCCTTTCCATTCAACCGGCGCGCTGTCGACTTTGACGGCGAGTTCCGCGGCTTTTTTCTCCGCCTGCGCCTGATCGGTCTGCAATAACAGCACGCCGAATTCATCGCCTCCCAGCCGGCCGACAGAATCTGTTTGCCGCACATTATCCTGCAACATGCGGGCGACATGATCGAGCGCGGCGTCGCCGGCGCCGTGCCCTTTCGCGTCGTTGATCTTCTTCAAGTCGTTAAGGTCGACAAAGACCAGGCTGGCGCGAGCGTCATAGCGATCGATCATCGCGAGCGCGCGGTTTAGCTCCCGGGCGAATGCGCGCCGGTTGAGAATGTTGAGTAACGGATCGCGGTCGGCGAGTTGTTCCAGCTCGCCCAGCCGTTCGCGCGCCTCGTCAAGCTCCCGCCTTAGCGAGTTCACCTCTTCCAGCAGCGAGATCAACGCGCTTCTGACGCGTGGCGTCAGTTCCGCCCCCGGCACGCCCAACACTTCAATACTATCCTCCGCCGCTTGCACGACGGAAGGCGCAGCTCCCTTTTGAGCGGCCTTTTTCTCGATCTTTGCGATGCGATAGGTTTTGGGCGGGTCGCCGACTTTCATATACGTGCTTTCATGCCGATTCGTCCCACGCAACGCGAGACGAGATCAACATGTCTAACAGAAGCGCGAGCGCCTCTAAACCGGCGCCTGCTACATTCGTTTCAGCGCGGCCCCTGCTCGGTTCGCCGCTTCACCCTTGAGACGAGCCGCACTCAGTCTCATGTTCATCCTTGCGGAACAGGTCGCAAATAAGTCCCCTTCTGAGGCGACCAGCTCCCGCGTCCGGTGTGAGGAGGCGTCCGTCATCGCGCCCCCCGTCTGTTAGACTGGCGTCTCCTCATTTCGCTGACGGCATTGGCCGTTCCCTCCCCAATCGCCTCGTTCTTGCCGAAGAGACTGGGCCTGCTATAAGCCCCGCTTCGCTTTGAGGCCCCGTACCGGGCGGAGGACAGCCATGGCCGGAGACCAGCCGACACCGCTAGTTGGAATCATCATGGGCTCGCGCTCGGACTGGCCAACGCTGAAACGCGCGGCGGATAATCTCGACGCCCTCGGCGTTCCTTATGAAACCCGGATCGTCTCGGCGCATCGCACCCCGGACCGGCTTTACGAATACGCCAGGACAGCGAAATCGCGGGGGCTCAAGGCCATCATCGCAGGCGCCGGCGGCGCTGCGCATCTGCCGGGCATGGCGGCCTCAATGACCCCGCTGCCGGTCATTGGCGTGCCGGTGCAGTCAAAAGCCCTCAAAGGGCTCGACAGCCTGCTTTCCATTGTCCAGATGCCGGCAGGCGTGCCGGTGGCGACGGTCGCTATCGGCGATGCGGGCGCTGCAAACGCCGGGCTGCTCGCTGCAGCCATTCTCGCCGTTCACGATGATGCGCTCGCCGGGCGCCTTGACGACTGGCGGACAAAACAAACCGGCGGCATCGCAGAATCGGTCGAAGATTGATCCCCACATGCAAGCGAGCATCAATCACCCTGCCATCGTTGAGCCAGGCGGCGTAATCGGCGTTCTCGGCGGCGGTCAACTCGGACGCATGCTCGCTATGGCGGCGGCCCAGCTTGGGCTGAAAACCCACAGCTATTGCCCCGATACGCCTTGCCCTGCCGAGGATGTGTCAGCCGTTTTCACACATGCATCCTATACGGATGAGCCGGCGCTCGCCGCTTTCGCCGCATCAGTCGACGTCATCACTTATGAATTCGAGAATGTACCAGCGGAAACGGTCGCCTTCCTGACCTCCATCGGCGCAACCGTGCGGCCTGGCGCGAAGGCCCTCGAAAAGGCGCAGGACAGGCTGTTCGAGAAGGATTTCATCAATGCGCTCGGCGCCGCGACAGCAGACTATCACGCCGTCGACGATCTCGCCTCGCTCGAGGAAGGGCTGAACAGAATTGGCCGTCCGGCAATCCTGAAAACGCGACGGCTCGGATATGACGGCAAAGGTCAGACAACGCTGACTGATAAGGATGAGGACCTGCCGGAGGCGTTTCAAAAAGCCATTGCATTCGCTTGGGATGAAATCGGCGCTGCGCCGTCGATCCTGGAAGCGTTCGTTCCGTTCGAACGTGAGATCTCCATCATCGGCGCACGGTCCGCTGGCGGCGAAGTCCAGTTGTACGACCCGGCCGAGAACGTTCACCGTTCCGGCATTCTAAAAACTTCGTCCGCACCGGCGCGGGTTACACCCGAAACCGCCCGCAAGGCGCGTTCTGTGACATCAGCGATTCTAGCGGCGCTCGACTATGTCGGCGTAATCGGCGTCGAATTCTTTGTCCTCAAAAATGGCGACGTCGTGATCAATGAGTTCGCACCGCGCGTTCATAATTCCGGCCACTGGACGACTGACGCCTGCGCCGTCTCCCAGTTCGAACAACATATAAGAGCGGTCGCCGGCTGGCCCCTCGGTGACCCGGCGCGCCATTCAGACGCCGTGATGGAAAACCTGATCGGCGATGAGGTGAACGCCTGGCGGGAACTCGCTTCCGCGCCGGACGCATGCATTCATCTTTACGGAAAACGGCAAGCGCGCGCAGGCCGTAAAATGGGCCACGTTACACGCCTGAAGCGCAGCGCCTAAAATGAAATTTTGACGCCGACCACGAGCTGCGCCGGTTGCGGATAACCCGGTATCACTTTCGACATCTTTCGCGCTTCTGTCCTGGCATCGCGAACCGGGCCGGCTTCGCTCGTCATTTTCGGGCTAAAGGCGGAAACCGCAAAATCGAAACCGCCGCGTTTCATGCGGAGCTTGTCGGCCAATGAAAAGCCGGAGCCGGTGTTCTCAAACCGCAAGGGATAGAATTCGATCGGCTGGTCTGCGGATTCGTAAACCGCTATCGCGGCAGCGCCTGTCGCGACCGCGCGCAAGATCTGCACGACAGGCTTTTCCGCCTCAACGAGGCGCTCCTTGTGAAAATCCAGTTTGCGTTCCGCCATTTCGTCAGCTGCGGGATTGTTAACGCCCGCAGCCGCGATCACCGCAGCGAATGCCGCCCATACCATGTCTCTCGCCCTTCGGTCTCAACGCTTCACCCATTACGCAACAACCGTGAGAGGGTGATGCCGGTCCAATTTGGTTAAAACGGGGCTCCGGCGGGGCGAGATATGGCGATCTTGAGGTATCTTAGATGGTTAAGCCGCAATTCGGCCGCATTTCGCGGCGCGGCTAGGGTGTCCAGTAAGGCGCGTCACTCGCCGGAAACGTTTCTTCCAGCGCTTCGTCGACCTTCGCTTCGCGGGCATGGTTATTTCCCGCAGATGCGGACGCCGGGTAACGCAGTTTCGCAAGCCATTCGATTGGCTTGGCGGGATCGAGACCGATTTCCCGCATCCGAGCTTTGGCTTTCTCGATCTGCATGACATTGCCGATACGCGCGTCGAGAAACGCCTTGGTGGCCGCCTCTTCAGCTGTCTCGTCGGCCAGCCATCTGGCGAAGACGCTTGTCCAGACGCCGGTCAGGATCCCTCGTTTCGAATAGAAGTTAAAATCGGTCGACTTGTCCTTGAGCCCCCGCCAGACCGCATCCGCCGTCGACCAGGCGAGCCTCGCACCGAGGAGTCCGTATGGCGGCAGAGCGAGAAGCGCCGCCGCCCGTCTCGCCGCCTCCTTATGGGGGCGGAGAGCGTCGAGCCGCGCCTGAATCGCAAACGCCACCTTTTCGCGGATCTTCAGGGCCTCGTATTCCGGACCGCTCATCGCAGCCGACATGGTTCTGTCCGTTTCTGCAGACCAGTAACGCAGGAGATCGCGAACACCGCCGGGAAACGCCGCCCGGATGCTGGCCGGCGCGATTCCGACCGATTCCCCCGCCGAGGCCAGCATTTGCCCCGTCCAGCCCTCAAACGCGGCCATTTTCAGCGCTTCGGCCAGAACCGCCTGCCGAACCGGCTCAAAACCGTCGATTTCAGCGGTGTTTTCCGGTCCAGAAGCGGATTTTGCGGAGCCCATCACTGGCTTCTCCTTGCTCGCACCCGTATATAGACAGCGGCGCGGAGCTTTGGTATAGGCCGCGTCGCCTCACCCGCCTGCATAAAACAGGCGCCTGTGAGCCGGGTTTCGTTTCGCGTCGCGGCTATCCCCCGTGACGTTTTTATTTTCAGCAAGGAGGCTGGAAGTCTTGGTTCAGATTTTTGTCCGCGACAACAATGTCGAGCAAGCCCTTAAAGCGCTTAAGAAAAAAATGCAGCGCGAGGGGACTTTCCGGGAAATGAAACGCCGGAAATTTTATGAAAAGCCGTCGGAAAAGCGCGCCCGCCAGAAGGCGGAAGCCGTGCGACGCGCCCGCAAGCTGATGCGCAAGCGCCAGCAGCGCGAAGGCGTCATCTAGGGCGGATTTGCTCGCCCCCGCCCTGCCCTAAAAGACCGTCAGGCCGTCGGCAGGGCTGGAAACCGGCCAAGTATAACGCTGGCTGGAGGCCAAGCGTCGGCAATTTCCCCATTCTCAGCTGGTTTTCAGAAGACCGGCGCACTCCAGAATCACAGAAAAATCACATTCATCCGGTATTCTTGAACAGAATATTGACGAACGGACAGTAGCTTTCAGGGTTAACGCCGGTAAAATAGCCCGGCGAATGTGACGGAGTTGGGGGGCCTGATGAGACCAGCGACCAGTATTTGTTCAACGCTTCTGCTAGGCGCCAGCCTCGCCATGGTCTTTGCTGCGCCTGCTTCCGCCCAGCAAACGATCGACGAGCCTTCGCTCAGTCCCATGCTTTTTGGTAAATCCCAAAAGGAACGTGAGGAAGAGGCCCGTGAGCAACGGGAAAAAGAAGAAGAAGCTCAGCGGATTTCTTATCAGCAGGAAGAAGACAGCCAGAAACTGGATGAACCGCGTCTGAGGCCGCTCGCCTTCGGTCCCGCCTATGACGGCGAAGACGAATATGACCGAGTCGGCACGCGCATCACATCGGGGGATGATGGCGACAATCAGGGCTTTTTCGGCGCCTTCAACTTCCTGATCCCGGACGCCACCAATCTCAGCATCGGCCTCGGCCCTGTCTACGAACCCGATTATTTCGGCTCGGACGATTATGAGTGGAATGTCGATCCGCAGGTCTATGTGCGGTTCCGCAACTTCCTGTTCCTCGACGATGAAGGCGTCGACATCGCCGTAATCGGGTTTTCCGGCTTCAAACTCGGTCCAACCATGCGCTTGCGAAAGAAACGCAAGGAAACTGATAATCCCGCCCTCATGGGGCTGGGGGATGTCGGCACGACATTCGAGTTTGGCGGCTTCGCAGCGACGACGTTTCTCGATCGTTTCGCTTTCAAGGCGAAGGTGCGCCACGGCATCAAGACCGGTCACCGCGGCACGGTCGTCGATGGATCGGTGACGGCGCTTATCTTCCGGTCGGACGCCTTATCCCTTTCAACTTCTGCGACCGCCACTTGGGTCGGCAACCGTTTCGCCGACGCCTATTTTTCTGTGACGCCGGAACAGTCGCTGGCTTCCATGGGCAACCTGCCCGTTCATGACGCAGACGCCGGTTTCAGGGATATTGGTGCGAGCGCGACCGCCTATATCAATCTCTTCGACCGGTGGTCGCTCAACCCTTACGTCACTTACTCTTATGTCTACGACAACCAGTTCGCGACCTCGCCAATCATCGCCCAATATGGCGCCCGCGACCAGTTCCGCTTCGGCTTCCACCTGATGCGCGAATTCACCTTCGGCGATGACGACTAGTCTGCGCTAATTAAAAGCAACGCCTGTAAGAGCCAATCTGGCAACTCGCGTTAGAGCGATTTGACGATTTCCTCGCACATCTTCTTGGCGTCTCCGAACAACATCATCGTGTTGTCACGGAAGAAGAGCTCATTTTGAACGCCGGCATAGCCTGACGCCATGGAGCGTTTGACGAACAGCACAGTCCCGGCGTTTTCCACATCCAGCACCGGCATGCCGTAGATCGGCGAGGCCTTGTCGGTCTTCGCCGCCGGGTTAGTCACGTCATTAGCGCCGATGACAAACGCCACATCGGCGGTGCGGAATTCCGAATTGATATCCTCAAGCTCGAATACTTCGTCATAAGGCACCTGCGCTTCTGCGAGCAGTACGTTCATGTGCCCCGGCATCCGTCCCGCCACGGGATGGATGGCGTATTTCACCTCAACGCCTTCTTCCTTGAGCTTGTCTGCCATTTCTTTCAGAGCGTGCTGCGCCTGCGCCACCGCCATGCCGTAGCCCGGCACGACAATCACCTTGTTGGCGTTCTTCATGATGAATGCGGCGTCGTCAGCTGACCCCTGCTTGACGGGACGGGTTTCCTCACCCGCAGCGCCAATCGCGACATCCTCGCCGCCAAAGCCGCCGAGGATGACCGATATAAAAGAGCGGTTCATGCCCTTGCACATGATATAGGAGAGGATCGCGCCCGATGATCCGACAAGCGCGCCGGTGATAATCAGCGCCATATTCTCGAGCGTAAAGCCGATCCCCGCCGCCGCCCAGCCGGAATAGGAGTTGAGCATCGACACGACCACCGGCATGTCGGCGCCGCCGATCGGAATGATGATGAGAAAACCGAGAATGAACGCCAGGAGCGTCAACAGGAAGAAGATCGTCGGCGATTGTTCGAAGGTCATCAACATGCCGATGAACAACAGAATAAAAAGCGCAATGCCGAGATTGATGGAATGCCGGAAAGGCAAGAGAATAGGCTTGCCCGACATATTTCCGTTCAGTTTGGCGAAAGCGATGATCGACCCGGAGAACGTGATCGCCCCGATCGCAACTCCGAGCGACATTTCGACAATTGACTGCAGGTGGATCTCGTTTGGCTCTCCGATACCGAATGCGCGCGGCGCCAGAAACGCAGCCCAGGCGATGAAAACCGCGGCGAGACCGACAAGGCTGTGAAAAGCCGCCACGAGCTGCGGCATCGCCGTCATGGGAATACGCCGGGCGATATAGGCGCCGGGCACTGCGCCGACGGCGACAGCGACCAGCACCAATACCCATGTACCGAAACCCTTGTTCTCCAGAACGAACAAGGTCGTCACAACGGCGATACCCATACCGATGATGGCGAAGCGATTTCCCTGCCGGGCAGTCTCCGGCGAGGAAAGGCCGCGCAGCGCCAGGATGAAAAGGATGCCCGAGGCGACGTAAAGCAGGGCGGGAAGATTGTCAGCCATGAATGCGCCCTACCGTTCTTTCTTCTTGTACATTTCAAGCATGCGCTGGGTTACAAGAAATCCGCCGAAAATATTGACGCTGGCGAGCGCCACAGCGCCGAAGCCCAACAGTTTCGACCAGCCGCCGGCGGCGGAATCCGCAAGGTCCGCGCCGAGCGCGATCAGCGCCCCGACAATCACAACGGAAGATATGGCGTTGGTGACGGACATAAGCGGTGTGTGAAGCGCCGGCGTAACGGACCAGACGACGTAATAGCCGACGAAAATCGCCAGAATGAAAATCGTCAAAAGAAACACGAAGTCTGAGATTGGGCTTGCCGCGGCGAGAACAGCGAGCTGATCGGCGATCGTCCGCGCCTGCTCAGCGGCGGCTGTCGCCGCTTCCGCATTTCCGCTCGCATTCGCCGCCGCCGTTTCGGCGGCCTTGGCCAGTTCCTCGGCAGTTCTGGCGGCCTCTTCGATGCTTTCTTTTTTATCCTGCATGGCCGGTCGGTTCCTTTAGGATTTTACTCTTCTTCTTCGCCAGTCTCTCCGGGCGCCGAATCGACAGCCGCCTGAGCGGATTCGGCGCCTGCAAAGGCGGCGTGAACGACAGCGCCGTCGCGCGTAAGGCCAACGCCTTTGAAGATATCGTCGTCCCAGTCGACAATGAAATCCGACTTCTCCTTGTCCCAGAAGGCGGAAACGAAATTGTAGATATTGCGGGCGAGCAGGCTCGACGCGTCGGCGGCGAGCCTTCCCGGCACGTTGAAAAAGCCGAGAATGGTAACGCCGCCGATCTCAATGGCTTCACCGGGACGCGTCAAGGCGACATTGCCGCCCTGCTCCGCCGCCAGATCGACGATCACGGAACCAGGTTTCAGGCCTTGCGCCATCTCTTCACTGATCAGTTTCGGCGCGGGGCGGCCAGGGATCAGCGCTGTCGTTATGACAATATCCTGTTTCTTGATGTGTTCTGCGACGAATTCCGCCTGACGACGCTGGAAGTCCTGCGACATTTCCTTGGCGTAGCCGCCTTCAGTTTCGGCGTCTTTCATCGCCTCTTCATCGACGGTCACGAAGGTCGCGCCAAGACTTTCGACCTGTTCCTTGGCGGCGAAACGGACGTCGGTTGCCGAAACTATTGCGCCGAGCCGTCGCGCCGTCGCTATCGCCTGCAGCCCCGCAACGCCGGCACCCATAACAAAGACTTTCGCCGCCGCGATGGTGCCCGCCGCAGTCATCATCATCGGCAGCGCACGGCCGTAATAGGCGGCCGCGTCGATCACCGCCTTGTAGCCGGCGAGGTTCGACTGAGAGGACAGAACATCCATCGACTGCGCGCGGGTAATGCGCGGCATTAAATCAAGAGCGAAGGCGTCCACTCCAAGCCGGGCGTAAGAAGCCAAAGAATCCGGATCATTATAAGGTGATAGGATTGCGGCGAGTTTGGCGCCCCGACCGAAGACCCGCAATTCCTCGCTTGTCGGGCGCTGTACCTTGACGATGAGATCGGCGCCCTGGGCGGCGTCCGCCGCGCTCGGACTAATCGAAGCGCCGGCTTCCCGATAGGCCTCGTCTGAAAACCGCGCTCCCTCTCCCGCACCGGACTGCACGGCGATTTCCGCGCCAAGACCGACAAATTTTTTGACGCTTTCCGGCGAAGCCGCGACCCGGCTCTCACCCGAGCGCGTCTCCTTGAGAACGGCGATTTTCATCAGGCCTCCCGCGGCGTCAGCCGCAACATTCAGGCTTTAGTGGGAGAAGAAGAGCTTCACGACGATGTGGACGAAAACATAAGTCACAACGCCAGCAAAGATTGACAGAAGGATGCCGTGCGCCATCACCAGATTGGTGAAGAACATCGCGAGAGCGAGCGCCATCGGTACGCCGACCTCGGAGGACGCTTTCATGATTCCTTGATAGGAGCGCCGGTGTTCCTCGGCGTCCTGTAGTCGCTGAACAGCTTCATCAGTCATAATCTAACCCCGTTCTTTTCCGGCGTTTTTGACGGAATTCAACGATTTGGGCAAGTCCGCTAACCGCCCACCCGAACCGGCCAGCAGCTTAGCAGGGTCCGCAATGTGGAAATAAAGGCGATTGGCTGGTCCATCATCAGATGGTGGTAGGCGTCTGGCATCATCACGAAGGGCGAGCGCCCCTTCGCCTGGTCTCTAAGGTGTTGCAGTGCGTCACCCCGGGCGAACAAGGATTTTTCCCCATAAATGAAGGCAAGAGGGCATCGGGCGGCGCGCAGCAAATCTCGTTCGAAATGGATATCGAAATTTTTGCCCTTCGACGGGTCGAATTTCCAAGTCCACCCCTCGCCGCCCCCCTCTATCGGCGCGCGGCGGAGGCCCTCGCGGGCGATATAATCCACCAGATAAAGGTGCTCAGCGGGCTGGTTTGGCAGGAAGCGGAAGCGGGCGATTGGCTCCTCGATATGCTCATAGACCCGCAATAACGGCGGACCGGCAGGTTTTTCATCGTTTTCGGCGCGAACAACAGTGTAACCTTCGTCCGGATCGGGCACGCCAAGGGGGCTGTCGACGACAACCGCGCCGCCGAGCCGGTCGCCTTCACGTTCGACCGCCGCCAGCGTCACCCAGCCGCCGAAGCTGTGGCCGACGATAACCGGGCGCCCGCCCCGATCCAGTCCAGCCTTCTCGATCACGGCAAAAATCTCGTCGACCAGCAGATCAAGCGAATATTGATCCCGCCAGTCGGAATCGCCCATGCCGGAAAGATCCAGGGCCGCGACCCGGCGGGTTTCGGCGAAAAAAGGCGCAAAAGGCCGCCACCAGTTACGGTGAGCGCGCCCGCCATGAACGAAGAGCAGCCCGCGCGCGCCGACCTCACCCCAGGCGGAATAGGCGATACGAGCGCCCTTCACCTCGACTTCGCCCTCCTCGGAGGGTGTCTCAATCGCTCTTTCGAACCATTCGGGAGCCGGCGGTGTCGCCCCGCCAAGCGCGGCGAGCGGCCGAATGAGGTCTTCGCGCTTTTCATTCATGAAAGGGCCTCCGGTCTCCGGATAGACGATATTTCGAAGTACGCCTAGCCGGTCAGGCGCCGGGGCGTCACGACCAGCGCGCCCGCATGGCGGCGCGTTCTTCATCGGTCCAGAAATGCCGCGCGAAACGCGAGTCATACATTCTGTCCAGCAATTCTGCCGGAAGCTTCAAGTTGTCTCTTGTTTTCCGATAGAGCGCGCCTTCTGCCTTGTCGCCGGTTTCGTTTCCTCGCTTCACCGCGACTTTCACGCCGACCAGCGCTGTGAGCTCACGACTCTTCAGGGCGTCGGGACAATCAGCGCGGAAAACGATCCAGTCATCGCCGCGGACAAACAGCCGCTTGTGATCGAAGGCTTTCGAGTAGACATCCACGCCTGCATGTTTTCCGAATTCGCGGTCGAACCAATCGAGCGGCAAATCATGAGGGTATTGATCGATGAAACGCGCGCAGACCTCATCAACCTCAGCCGTCTCGTCAAACTCAAGAGCATCGCGATTTTGAAAGAACGCCGACAGGTTTCTCGCGACCGGGTCCCGCACCGATGAAATGAATACAGGGTCCAGCGGTTTGCGGCGTAGAAACAGCAGTGAGGCTGTAAGGTGCGCCGGCGGCAAGCGGCCGTTTTCCGTGAATTTCGCCACCCGGCCAATGACTTGCCTGCGGGCGAGCGTGTGTAGGTGAAAAGTCGCGATATTGGTTTTTTCGAGCGCGCGCGCCATCGCATCGGACCCGACCTTCCCCATCGTGTAAACAACAGCCGCTCTCACGCCGCCCCTCTTCATCTCCGCTTTTTCAGGAACACATACGCTAAAGCATCGCCTCGTCAACCAATTATACCCAGCATCCGGCATACATAACGGCGGGGCGGATTCCCATGCATTAAAGTAAACGCACCGTTAATCCGTAAACTAATCATTAATCTGATCGCACTCGCAGCCGCGAAATTGTGCGAGAAAACCGTTTCGGAATGACACGGGTTTAAACCGATCTTTACCCAGATCACGCAGTCTCCCAAACAACGCGTTATTAACAACAGGACCTGCCCGACATGGTGAAGACCGTACTAATCGTCGACGACGACCCTACGCAGCGCCGGCTGATGCGCGCCGTTTGCGAAAAAGCCGGTTATCCGGTGCTGCAGGCCGACAGCGGCGAAAGCGCGCTTGATCTCCTGCGCAGCCAGCAAGGTCACGATATCGGCCTCATTATGCTTGATTTGCGGATGCCTGGCCTCGGCGGCATGGAAACGCTCAAGCGTGCAAAAAGTTTCCGCGACGAACTCCCGGTGATCGTGCTTACAGCGCAAGGCGGTATCGACACCGTCGTCGAGGCGATGCAAAGCGGCGCTGCGGACTTTTTCGTCAAGCCCGCTTCGCCGGAACGGGTGATCGTTTCGATCAACAACGCCCTCAACCTCACCACCCTCAAGGGCGAAGTCTCGCGCCTCAAGCGCAAGCATGAAGGCGCTATGGGCTTCGGCGATCTCGTTGGCGAGAGCACGGCGCTGCGCCATGTCATGAAACTCGGCGAGCGCGCCGCCGCCTCAAACATCCCGATTTTGATCTCCGGCGAGTCCGGCACCGGCAAGGAAATGATCGCTCGCGCGATACAAGGCTCCTCTGAACGCTCACGGCTTCCTTTTATTACGGTGAACTGCGGCGCCATTCCGGAAAACCTGGTTGAGAGCATTCTCTTCGGCCATGAAAAAGGGTCTTTCACCGGCGCAAGCGCCAAGCATGTCGGCAAGTTTCAGGAAGCGGACGGCGGCACGATTTTCCTCGATGAAGTCGGCGAATTGCCGCCTGACATGCAGGTCAAGCTGCTCCGCGTCCTGCAGGAAGGCGAAGTCGACCCGATCGGCGCCAAGCGTCCGGTCAAGGTGGATGTTCGGGTGATTTCCGCAACCAACCGGAACCTTGCTGAAGAAGTGAAAAAAGGAGCGTTCCGCGAAGATCTGTTCTATCGCCTTAACGTGTTCCCGATCGACGTACCGCCGCTTCGCGAACGCGCTGAGGATATTCCCGCGCTGATCGATCACTTCATTGGTCGTTACAACGCAGAGGAACGCCGCGATGTGCGCGGGGTTCGCCACGAAGTGCTCGAAGTACTCGTCGCCCAGGCCTGGCCAGGCAATGTCCGCCAGCTTGAAAACACGATCTTCCGCGCCGTCGTTCTTGCTGAGGACGCCTATCTCTCGGCCGAAGACTTCCCGCTCCTCCGCGACGAATTCGCCAAGGCCGGCATCGTTTCCGGGCCACCGTTGGTCGGCGGCGACCTGCCGCCTGCCTTCGAGCCGGAAACTGGCGCGCCTGCGGACGCATCCGCCGACCACCATGAAGCGGTCGCCGTTTTCGATCGCGAAGGCCATCTGCGCAGTCTGCAGGAAATCGAAAAAGACCTTATCTCCCTGGCGATCGAGACATATGAAGGCAAAATGTCTGAAGTCGCCCGCCGACTTGGCATGGGTCGTTCAACCCTCTACCGCAAACTGCGCGAACACGATCTTGAAGTGCGTCGCGCAGGCTAACCTCAAGACAATACACATTGATTTTTTGAACGCCCGGCCCTCGCGCCGGGCGTTTCGCATATGCGCCTGCACCTGTCTAACTGCGCGAAAATACGTTACGAAAGGGCCGACGTTCACCCCGAAGGAGGCCATTCATGCGCGATCTCACCAAATTCTACGTCAATGGCGAATGGGTTGAGCCTCAAGGCCGAAAGACGCTCGAGGTGATCAACCCGGCGACCGAAGCGCCCTGCGCGACAATTTCACTTGGAAATGCGGAAGATGTAGACGCCGCAACGCGCGCCGCCCGCGCCGCCTTCGACAGTTACGCCGCCACAAGCCGGGAAGAACGGCTGGAGCTCCTGCAGAACATCGTCGAGGCCTATCAGGCGCGTTACGCCGATCTCGCGGCTGCGATCACCGAAGAAATGGGCGCACCTACAAAACTCGCCCAGCAGGCGCAGGCGGCGACCGGTCTCGGCCACTTTCAGGGAATGATCGCAATCCTGAAGGATTTTCCATTCGAGGGCGTGCACGAGAGCTATAACATTCTGCGCGAGCCGGTAGGGGTCGTCGGCCTGATCACGCCCTGGAATTGGCCGATCAACCAGATCTCCTGCAAGGTCGCGCCCGCCCTTGCCGCGGGGTGCACGATGGTGCTCAAACCTTCGGAAGTGGCGCCGATTTCAGCTTACATTTTCTCTGAAATCATGGACGCCGCCGGCGTTCCCAAAGGCGTGTTCAATCTCGTCAATGGAACCGGCCCTGATGTCGGCGCGGCGCTTTCATCGCATCCTGAAATCGATATGGTGTCCTTCACCGGGTCGACACGCGCAGGCGTCGAGGTCGCAAAAAACGCCGCCCCGACCGTCAAACGCGTCGCACAGGAACTCGGCGGAAAATCCGCGAATATCATTCTCGACGACGCCAACTTCCAGAAGGCGGTCGCCGGCGGCGTTATCGCCTGCATGGGCAATTCCGGGCAGTCCTGCAATGCGCCGACGCGCATGCTGGTCCCGGAAGCACGCATGGAAGAAGCGATCGCAATCGCCAAAGCGGCCGTAGAGAAGGTCAGGCCCGGCAATCCATCAGACGAAGCAACCGGCATCGGTCCTGTCGTCAGCGAACTGCAGTGGAACAAGATACAGGGGCTGATTGAGAAAGGCGTTGAGGAAGGCGCCGAGATTATCGCTGGCGGCCCAGGAAAACCTGAAGGGCTGGAACAAGGTTATTACGTGAAACCGACCATATTCGCTAATGTTCGAAACAACATGACCATCGCCCGTGAAGAGATATTCGGTCCTGTGCTTTCAATCCTTCCCTACAAGGATGAAGACGACGCGGTCGCTATCGCCAACGACACGCCCTACGGCCTTGCAGCATATGTATCTAGCGGCGACGAAGCGCATGCGCTTAAGGTCGCCCGTCGCCTGCGCGCCGGTAGCGTTCACCTCAACGGCGCGGGCGTGAATTTCATGGCGCCGTTCGGTGGTTACAAAATGTCGGGCAATGGCCGTGAATGGGGAGTGCTCGGGCTCGAAGAATTTCTCGAGACAAAGGCGGTGCTGCGGCCGGCGAAATAGGGCGCGGCCTCTTTACAGAACAAGCGATAGAACCGACAACCGGGCCTCAGTGGTTCCGTTGAAAAGAGCGCCCTATGGCCAACACCGCCCAGAATCTTGACCTGGCCCGCCTGAATATCGCCGACCCCGGGTTCTGGGAAGACGACGGTTTCCTGCCGCTTTTCGAGCGCCTGCGCCGGGAAGAGCCTGTGCATTACTGTCCGGACAGTGCTTACGGCCCCTATTGGTCCGTCACGCGCTATGAGGACATCCTCGCCGTCGACACCAATCATCAGGCCTTTTCCTCAGCGAGCGAACATGGCGGCATCATCATCCATGACGCATTCGCGTTTCATATGGGCCCTTATGTGCTTGAGGGCATGATCACGATGGACCCGCCGAGCCACAGCGTTCACCGCAATGCGGTTTCAGGAATTGTCGCGCGGCCCAATCTCGAGCATTTCGAAAAGATCATTCGCGAGCGCACGGCCAGCGTGCTCGACAACCTGCCTGTCAATGAGACTTTCGACTGGGCGCAGGCGGTATCCATCGAGTTGACGACGCAAATGCTGGCGACGCTTTTCGACTTTCCTCTCGAAGACCGGCGGCGTCTCGCCCGCTGGTCAGACGTATCCACAACCGAGCCTGGTCTCGGCATAATCGCCGACGAAGCCGAACGGCGCCGGGAAATCAAGGAATGTCTGTTTTATTTCACCAAGCTCTGGCGCGAACGAAAAGACAAGACCGGCGGCCTCGATCTGGTCTCGATGCTGGCGCAAAACCAGTCGACTTCGGGCATGCAGCCAATGAACTTTCTGGGTAATGTGCTCGTGCTGATTGTCGGCGGCAACGACACGACCCGGAATTCCATGTCGGCTATGGTCGATCTGTTTCACCGGTTCCCGGACCAGCTCGAAAAGCTCAGACAGGACCCGTCGCTTATTGAAAACTCCGTCAGCGAAATCATCCGCTGGCAGACGCCGATTTCCCATATGCGCCGGACCGCCGTCGCCGACGCCGTAATCAGCGGCCGCGAAATCAAAAAGGGCGACAAGGTCGTCATGTGGTATATTTCCGGCAATCGCGACGAGGCTGTCTTCGATAACGCCGAGGCCTTCCGCATCGACCGGGAAAACGCGCGGCGGCATCTTTCTTTCGGCATGGGCATCCATCGCTGCATGGGAAGGCGGCTGGCGGAACTGCAATTGAAAATCCTGCTTGAGGCGGTTCTGGAACGCTGGCGCCGCATCGAAATCGCGGGAACGCCGGAACGCATCAAGTCAAACTTCATTCACGGATTTCACAAAATGCCGGTGCGTATCGTCTCATAGATTTCGCTGGGGAGGCCTGAATGTCCGTCTCACGCCGCATGCTGCTATTAACAGGTTCAGCCGCCGTCACCGTCGCGGGCGTAACATGGGCGGCGACGCGGGACCCGAAGGCGGCGCGCGCGCCGTGGCGCGAGGCGGCGGCGGGCTTCGGCGATCCGCGACTTGATGTTCTCGCCTATGCGATCCTGGCGCCCAACCCGCACAATATGCAGCCCTGGCGCATCCGCCTTGATGGCGAGAATGCGCTGACGGTGTTCTGCGACCATGACCGGCTGCTGCCGGAAACCGATCCGCCGAACAGACAGATCACCATCGGCTTCGGCGCCTTTCTTGAGCTCCTGCGACAAGCGGCGGCGGAAAGGGGCTTTCTCGCAGAGATTACGCCTTTCCCTGAGGGGCAATCCCATCCAGCGCTCGACGATCGCCCGATTGCAAAGGTAACGCTCGTTCAGACTGACGCGGTCGAACGCGATCCGCTTTTCGGTCAGGTTCTGTTGCGGCGCACGAACAGGGCGCCGTTCGATACCAGTAAAATACCTTCCGCCGATGATCTCAGCGCAGTCGTTCAGACCGCCAATTCGGCCGTCGCCGCCGGTTTTGTCGCTAAGCCCGCCATGGTGGAGGATTTACGCGCGCTGACCATCGCTGCCTGGCGTACCGAGTGGGCGCTCAAACGGACCCGCGAGGAAAGCATCAACGTCACGCGCATCGGCAAAACGGAAAACAATACAAATCCTTATGGCTTGTCTTTGGCTGGCGCGCCGATGGATGCCGCCGCCGGTCTCGGACTGCTTACCCATGAGAAAATGAACGAAGAAGGATCGACGGCCTACGAACAGAGCCTTGAGTTTTACGAAAAGGCCTGCGAGACGGCGTCTGCTTATGCGTGGATCAAAACCGCGTCGAACACGCGCATCGATCAGCTCGAGAGCGGCCGCGCCTGGGTGCGAATGCAGCTCGCCGCCGCAACGCACGGTCTGGGTTTTCACCCCTTAAGCCAGGCGCTGCAGGAATTTCCCGAAATGGCGGAACACTACGCCCGCGCCCATGAATTATTGGGCGCCAAAGAGGGCGAAACCGTGCAAATGCTGTCGCGGCTCGGTTATGCAACGCGAAAAACCCCGCCCGCGCCGCGCGAAGCGCTGATATCCAAGCTTATCCCGATTTAGACTACTCAGCCGAAGCGCATTCTGTGAAAATCGCCGCGCTGTGACTTGTATGCCCAAAATATCTATTCGCGGCCATTTGAACTTCCGGAGGCCGCGTTAGAGGTCACGAAAGAGCCGGAATGCCCGCCAATAAGACGATGGGCGTTCCCGGCACGACCGCCTAAAAGAAATTGAGAAATTCTCAATATATTGAAATGTTGTTCTGAATCACTTCTTTCATAGTAAATAATTATGCGTAATAGTAATATTTCTGCATATTAAAGATGAGACAAAAATGGCATTCTTACGAAAACTCTGCGCAATACCCTTACTAGTTGCTTGTCTAGCTCTTCAAGCAAACGCGGCTTACGCCAAGGAGTGGCAGGAGGAAGTTGTTAAAGCTGCGGCCAAGGATTTGAAAAAAGAATACGTCTTTAAAGATATAGGCGCTGAGATCTACGCTTATCTCAATGATAATATAACGAAGTATTTGGCTATTGACGATCCTGAGCTGTTAGCTCAGCGACTTACCGAAGATCTCCAAGCCATATCTAATGACAAGCACTTAGTATTTCACTTCAAACATCAAAGCGCTGATCAAGAAACGAATAGTTTCAAACCGCCCCCGCCTGATAAAGCGGAATCCAGAATGCTGGATGATAAAGTCGGGTATTTCAAACTCACGGTTTTGACGCCGTTTCCGGAGACAGAGGCGTCAATTGTAGAAGCTATGGCAAACATTGCCGATTCCGAGGCCATCATAATCGACATGCGCGACAGCCCTGGCGGGCACCCCCGAGCAAACATGTTCTTGTGGTCCTATTTCTACGGTCAGCCCACACATTTGATGACAATGAAACGGCGTGGTCGCAAGGAGCGAAA
>ENA-ORCV01000366-ORCV01000366.1-marine-metagenome-genome-assembly--contig:-NODE-366-length-36326-cov-4.631493_pt1 | contig 36326 bp, 30 predicted proteins | sample MGYA00237779_ERZ508509 | MGnify/ENA primary metagenome ERZ508509 (study PRJEB26180, sample SAMN06268772) | marine metagenome | isolation source: Bioluminescent Bay, La Paraguera, Puerto Rico | place... | reverse complement strand
GGCAAAGAAGCCCAGCACGATGATCACGTCGTGGATCAGGGCCACCACCGCACCCAGCGAGAACTTCCATTGGAAGCGCAGCGCCACGTACGCCATCACCACCGCCAGCGCGAACAGCATGCCGAGACCACCGTCGTCGCGCAGCTCTTCACCTACCTGCGGGCCCACCATCTCTACCCGGCGCAGATCCACACTGCCTTCCGTGTTCTGGCGCAGTACACCGACGACGTTGTCGCCAATCGACTGGGAAGCCTCTTCATCCCCTGCGCTGCGCTGGGTCATGGATTTCGTTACTTCCGGCGGCAGCTTGATCAGCAGCTCGTTGTCGGAGCCAAAACGCACGACCGACGCGCCGTCGAAGCCTGCATCATTTAACTGCGTACGTATATCTTCCAGGGCCGGGGCCTGCTGGTAACCGACCTCAATCTGGGTACCGCCGGTAAAGTCCAGCCCCAGCTTGAGGCCGTTCATCGCCAGCGCCACGATCGAGCCGATCACCAGCGCGATGGAAACTGCCGCCGCCACCTTGCGCCAGCGCATGAAGTCGTACACCCGCTTGCCCATGTATTCGGTGATACGGCCGTTTTGTTCTTTAGTCTCTTTCATCACCGGCTCCTTAAATCCACAGCTTCTCAACACGGCGACCGCCGTAGAACAAATTGATCAACGCGCGGGTGCCCATGATGGCACTGAACATGGAGGTCAGGATGCCGATGGACAGGGTTACCGCGAAGCCCTGTACCGGGCCGGAGCCGATCGCGTAGAGAATCACCGCGACGATCAGCGTGGTGATGTTGGCATCCACAATCGCGCTGTAGGCGTTGTCGAAGCCGGCATTGATGGCGGATTGTGGCGGCATCCCGTTGCGCAACTCCTCCCGTATTCGCGAGAAGATCAGAACGTTGGCATCCACCGCCATACCGATGGTCAGTACCATACCGGCGATACCCGGCAGGGTCAGGGTGGCGCCGAGGATCGACATCACCGCCACCAGCAGTACCAGGTTCACCGCCAGCGCAATATTCGCCGCGAGGCCGAACACCCGGTAGAACAGCAGCATACAGATCACCACCGCAATCAGGCCGATCTGCACCGAAGTCACACCCACCTTGATGTTGTCGGCACCCAGGGACGGGCCGATCACCCGCTCTTCCACGAAGTACATGGGGGCCGCCAGGGCACCGGCACGCAGCAGCAGCGCCAGCTCCTGGGCTTCCGAGGCTTCCAGGCCAGTGGTGCGGAACTGCTTGCCCAGCGGGCTCTGTACCGTGGCCAGGCTGATGATTTTCTTGTCGTCGACACGCTTCTGCACAATGATTTCATTGCCGTTTTCGTCGACGGACTTCTCCGGCAGGAAGCGGCTCTCGATAAACAGGGTACCCATGCGACGGCCGACATTCTTCCAGGTGGCGCGGTGCATCATTTCACCACCGCGGGCATCCAGGGTGATGTTCACCTGCGGCATGCCGTTCTCGTCGTAGCCGACGCGGGCATTGGTCACGCGCTCGCCCTTGATGATTACCTTGCGCTCCAGCCAGGCACCACCGAAGGCGTTGCGCTCGCGCTCGTCGCGGTATTCGAAGTACTCCTTGTTGGTCACCAGCGCATCCGGCTTGGCTTCCATACGGAACTCCAGGTTGGCGGTCTTGCCGATGATACGCTTGGCTTCCGCGGTGTCCTGCACACCCGGCAGCTCCACCACGATGCGGTTGCGCCCCTGGCGCTGCACGATGGGCTCTGCCACCCCCAGCTCATTCACCCGGTTGCGCAGGGTGGTGAGGTTCTGGGATACCGCGTAGTCCTCGAGGTCTTTCACTTCCTGCTCGGTGAGGGTCGCACGCACTTCCAGGTTGGCGCCGCTGCCCCCTTCCTGCAGCTGCAACTTGGGGAACTCCTTGCGCAGGGTGCTGACAGCCAGGTCGCGCAGCTCTTCCGAGCGGAAGCGCGCCACGATTTCGCGGTCGTCTTCCAGGTCCACACTGCGATAGCGCGCCTTGGCTTCCCGCAACTTGGACTTCACCTCCGAGGCGTAGCCTTCCATATTGGTCTTGACGATGGAGTTGGTGTCCACTTCCATCAGGAAGTGCACACCGCCGGCCAGGTCCAGACCGAGCTTCATCGGGCTGGCGCCCATGCCTGTCAGCCACTCCGGCGTGGTCGGCGCCAGGTTCAGGGCCACCACGTACTCGCTGTGACCCAGGGCTTCCTGGATCGCGCGTTTGGCCGGGAGCTGCTGTTCAATGTCCTTCAGGCGCAGCAGGACAGACTTTTCCTGTACCTCGCCGCCAAAGTATTCGATACCCGCTTCGTTCAGGGCCTTTTCAGCCCGGTCGAGGACTCCCTGATCGATTTTGAGGGCACTGGATTGGCCGGAGACCTGTACGGCCGGGTCCGGTGGATACAGGTTGGGTGCCGCGTAGAGCAGTCCCAGACCGGTAATAATCAGGATCAGGAGATATTTCCAGATGGGGAAGCGATTCATGCTGTACTCATTGTTGGAATGGCCCGCTGAGCGAGCTCGTTTTATGCGATATCCGGGGATATGTGGGCTCACTGCAGCCATTACAAGCCCAGATGCCGTCCCCGCGGCCCAAACCGGCAACATCCATCACAGGATGGCGCCATTTTTGGGCGGGTCGATTATACGGGGATAAAAAGTCGGTACAAATGCACCGCCTGGCGGCTTATCCCTCCTGAGCCTCCAGTGGTGGCACCTCCCGACCGAGGCCGGCATAGAACTCTGCCACGAAACCTTCCAGATCACCGGCATCCAGCGCATCGCGAATCTTCTGCATCAGCCGCTGGTAGTGGCGCAGGTTGTGGATGGTGTTGAGCTGGGAGCCCAAAATTTCACCACACTTGTCCAGGTGGTGCAGGTAGCTGCGGGAGAAGTGCTGGCAGGTGTAGCAGTCGCAATCTTCATCCAGCGGGCGGGTGTCGTGGCGGTGCACCGCATTGCGGATCTTGATCACCCCGGAGAAGGTGAACAGATGGCCGTTGCGGGCGTTGCGGGTGGGCATCACGCAGTCGAACATGTCCACGCCGCGGCGCACCGCCTCGACGATGTCCTCCGGCTTGCCCACCCCCATCAGGTAGCGGGGCTTGTCTGCCGGCATCTTGTAGGCCAGGTGATCCAGCACCTTGACCATTTCCTCCTTGGGCTCGCCCACGGAGAGTCCGCCGATGGCGTAGCCGTCGAAGCCCAGCTCGGTCAGTCCCGCCAGGGACACATCGCGCAATTCCGGGTACATACCGCCCTGCACAATGCCGAACAGCGCCGAGGGGCTGTCACCGTGGGCGTCCCTGGAGCGCTTGGCCCAGCGCAGGGACAACTCCATGGACTTGCGCGCCTCGTCGCTGGTGGCCGGGTACGGGGTGCATTCGTCAAAAATCATCACGATGTCCGAGCCCAGGTCCTTCTGCACCTGCATGGACTCCTCCGGCCCCATAAACACCTTGCTGCCATCCACCGGGGACTGGAACGACACCCCCTCCTCGGTAATCTTGCGCATCTGCCCCAGGCTGAACACCTGGAAACCGCCGGAATCCGTCAGGATGGGGCCCTGCCACTGCATGAAATCGTGCAGGTCACCGTGGGCCTTGATCACCTCGGTCCCCGGGCGCAGCATCAGGTGGAAGGTGTTGCCGAGGATGATGTGGGCACCGATGGCCTCCACATCCCGCGGCAACATCCCCTTTACCGTGCCGTAGGTGCCCACCGGCATAAACGCCGGGGTTTCCACCACACCGCGGGGAAACTTGAGGCGGCCGCGGCGGGCCTTGCCATCGGTGGTGTCCAGCTCGAACTGCATAAAACACTGGCGACTCACGTTAGTCTTCTCCATTCTGGCCACCGGCCTGCCCTACTTCCGCCGGGTCTACCGCCGGGTTCTTCTCGATCAACATGGCATCGCCGTAACTGAAGAAACGGTATTGCTCGCGCACCGCTTCCTTATAAGCACCCATGGTGTGCCGGTAGCCCGCAAACGCGCTCACCAGCATCAGCAGGGTCGACTCCGGCAGGTGGAAATTGGTAATCAGCCGGTCCACCACCCGGAACTCATAGCCCGGGTAGATAAAAATCTCGGTCTCCCCCACCGTGGGTTTCAGCTCACCGGAGGCGGCCGCGCTCTCCAGGGCGCGCACACTGGTGGTGCCCACCGCCACCACCTTGCCCCCGCGGGCGCGGCAGTCCGCCACCGCCTGACAGACGGCCTCGGACACATCCAGCACCTCGCTGTGCATCTTGTGGGAGTGGATATCGTCCACCCGCACCGGCTGGAATGTCCCGGCACCCACGTGCAGGGTCACGAATGCGGTATCGACGCCCTGCTCCCGCAGGGTCTCAATCATGGCCTCGTCAAAATGCAGCCCGGCAGTGGGCGCGGCAACCGCGCCGGCGTTGCGGCTGTAGACGGTCTGGTAGCGCTCGCGGTCGGCGTCGTCATCGGGACGGTCGATATACGGCGGCAGCGGCATATGGCCGAGGCGCTCCAGCACCGGCAGCGCGCCCTCTGCGGGGAATTCCAGTTCGAACAGGGCGTCGTGGCGGGCCACCATCTGCAGCGGCGTATCATCTTCCAGCAGGATTTCGCTGCCGGGCTTGGGAGACTTGCTGGAGCGCACATGGGCCAGCACCCGGCGGTCATCCAGCACCCGCTCCACCAGAATCTCCAGTCTGCCGCCACTGGCCTTGCGCCCGAACAGCCGCGCCGGTATTACCCGGGTGTCGTTGAACACCAGCAGGTCGCCTGGGGCAATCAGCTCCGGCAGCTCCGCAAACTGGCGGTGGGTGACGGTCCCGCTGGGGCCATCCAGGCACAACAGGCGGCTGCCGCGACGCTCCCGGGCGGGCGTGCGGGCTATCAGGGAATCGGGCAGATCGAAGTGAAAATCCTGGCGGCGCATGGAATCAGTTTAGGTGGACAGCGATTAAGATGGTCAGAGGGCGCGAAGAGTAACGGAAAGCGCCCGCGCCGCCAAATCCGGTTGACCGCACAACGGCCATCGCTATAATCGTCTCCCTCGCCGAGGCACCAGATTGATCATTCGCCTCGCGCCGCGGCTGATACCGCACCCATGCCAGAGTGGTGAAATTGGTAGACACAGGGGATTCAAAATCCCCCGCCCTTAAAAGCGTGCCGGTTCGAGTCCGGCCTCTGGTACCAAATACAAAAAAGGCCCGCATTCGCGGGCCTTTTTTGTATTTGGTACCAGAGGCTGGCGAGCAACTGCACCCCGGTTCGACCGATTGCGCCCAGGGCGCAATCAACAACGAGCAACCGAAGGTTGCGAAGCCCGAAGGGACAAAAAGGCCCTAGCCTTTTTGGTTAGTCCGGCCGCACTCTCTCCCAACCACTCTCTCCCAGCCACCCGGTCACTTTTCCATCTTAGGACAAGTCACCACCTGGTACTTAACCTGCTCCGCGGGCCCATACCCCTCATCAATCACCGCATCCAGCGCATTGCCCCGAATCAGGTGCAGTAGTATCTGTCCCGTTGGCTCACCACAGCCAGACACGAAGACGGTGTCGGTACGAAAACCACAACTGGACTGATGCACCGCCACACCGGCGTCCTTCAGTTTGATGCGACTCTCCTCCAGCGACATTTCCGTGTCGTCACACTGCTTTACCCGCCGATGGCGAAACACCCAGATCAGTGGCTGCTCACTGGCTGAATCATCCGCCTTGGCGGACTCATCAGATTCCGTCGCCGAGTCAGTTGCAGCCTCTGTTTTTTCTTCCGTTTCCTGCCCGACTGCGCCCGCCGATAACAGGAGCCCCACGGCGAACAGCAGCAACCAATTGCGTTTCATTTTCCCATTTCCTCTGTCAGTCTCGCGCGCCGCTTACCCTGCCCCGATACGGCAATGGGGCTCATTGATAACAGGATAGCAATATGCCTGGCAGGCTGCGGCGTCGGCGGCGGGGCTTGTGTCCGGTGTCTCCACGTCTTTATAGTGGACCGCAGCTCGCTCCACGGGCCAGACAACAATCACAACCAGCAGCCTTCCGCGGAGACCAGAAATGCCGACTCGCACCCTCCTGACGCTTCTTGTCACAACACTGTGGTCACTATCATCCCCCTCCCAGGCTCAGGACAGCCTGCCCAACTGGCAGGTATCTGAACTGGAAAACGGCGCTTCACTGCGCGGCAGCGCCGTGGGTCCCGCAAGCCTCTGGGTCACAGGCACGGGTAATACGGTGTTCCGCAGCGACGACAGCGGCAAAAGCTGGCAGGGCGTATCCGTACCTGCCGATTCGAAACTGGACTTTCGCGATATCGAGGTCTTCGACGATCAAACCGCGATCGTGATGAGTGTCGGCGAAGGCCAGCAGTCCCGCCTGTATCGGACAGAAGACGGTGGCGGCCAATGGCAGCTGGTATTCGAGAACCCCGACAAAAAGGGATTCTTCGATTCCATCGATTTCTGGGATCGGGATCGCGGTGTACTGCTCGGGGACCCGGTGGATGGATATTACGTGGTGATGGTGACCGAGGACGGAGGCCGCAATTGGAAGCGCATTGGGCGAAAATCCCTGCCGGCACTGCACGACCGGGAAGCGGCATTCGCGGCCAGCGGTAACACCGTGATTACCGGCCCCGACGGCACAGCCTGGTTCACCACCGGCGGTTTTGCCGCCCGGGTTTACTCCAGCGACGATTACGGGCGCTCGTGGCGCGTGAGTGAAGTCCCCCTGCATCGGGAGAACCAGACTTCAGGCGGCTACGGTCTTTCGCTGAACCACGACGGCGAGGTGTTTGTCATGGGCGGCGACTACACCAACCGCCCCGCGACCTACCCCAACCTGGCAAAGTCCGCAAAGGATAAGTGGCAGCTGGCCGACAATGGCCAACGCGGGCTGCGCACAGCCATGGGATGTATTGAAACGACCTGTATCGTCACCGGAAAAACCGCCAGCGACATTTCGTTTGACGATGGAAATTCCTGGCATCCGCTGCCTGGTCCCGGCTTTTACACCCTGGCGGCAGGACCGGAACTGTTTCTGGGCGCGGGCGCCGATGGCAGTGTGGGCGTGCTGATACCGACAGATGACGGGCGCTAGGCGCCAGTAGCCACAAATAAAAAACTGATTGTGAAAATACCGGCCCAGGCCGGTATTTTTTATGCGCCTCTGCCATCAGGCCCGGTTAAGCGAGACTTCCGGCTGCTGAATGTCCGGTATTGCGCAACCATACATTCCTTGCAATCCATCGGCGGCCAGTTTTTCTGCCTCTCGCGGCTTGCCGCCCTCCAAAGCGGCAAATATTTCCCGCTCCGCTTCAACGATGTTTTGCGTCAGGCGAGTGCGCCCGCCACTGCCCAGTGCCTGGTTATCCAGCCACACCTTGTGCCGCTCCCACAGATCCGCCTCACACACGCTCCAGCTGCCGGAAAACCCCACCGGTTTGAACAGGCTGACGCAGGGGCTGGCGGTGCCGGTAAACGCGACCTGCGGCCCTTCGTGACCGATGCGCACGATCATGCTGTTGACCGTGTGTGACGGGCGCAGGAACTTCAGCGGAGAATGTGACGGGGCGGCGTGCATGCATAAATCGGCGTTGCCACCGGGTTTGCCGTGGCGGTGGCTGCGCAGAATGCGGGCGAAATCCGCAAAGCCCCCAGTATCCGCCTCCAGCGCACGCAAATGGGTGAGCGCGCAGGCCCGGCGTTTATGACTGGCGCCGACAAAGGGCACCAGGCTGGTATCAAACTGGCGGCGGAAATGCACGCGGGTCGCCGCCAGCGCACTGTCGCTGCACTGGTAATCCGCACCGATTGTCAGCGCGTTGGAAATGCTGTCTAAGGTTTCTATTTTCTGCGCCGCCCACTGGGTGCCGGCGGTCTCGAGTTTCCAGACGGTAGACTTATCGGCTATCAGGAAACTGTTGTCGTAGCGAAACTCCCTCTGGGTATAGCCGGCAGGGCCGCCCTGGCCGAACCGCTGCAACAGGTCGACAATCGCCTCTAGGGCGCTGTCGGCGGTATCGGCACGCTCCAGGGCCAGGCGCAGCAGGTCCATCCCCAGCAGTGCAACCCCGCTCCTGCGCACCTTGCGGGAAAAAATGGCCTCGTTGCCGATGGCCACACCACATTCGTTGACGCCCATCTCCGCGCCCCACATCCACGCGGGACGGCCGATGATACAGGCGTGGCGATCCGGCACCTGGGGGATCTCGATCCAGGTACAGCGCAGGCGTTTCGCGCTATCCCCGGTTACCGCAGGGACAATTTCTACCCGCTGTGCCTCCAGTGGCTCGCGATCGCTGTTCTTGGCCAGCCAGGTGGCATTTGCGCTGCGCAGGGCCAGGGTGTCACACATGCTGCGATTTCCCTTCTGTGTCCACAGGTTCTGGAGAGCCTGCGCCGGATTGCTCCTGCAGTGCGAGTTCCACTTCTGCGGCGGCGCGCTCGGCGGATTCCAGCGCCCCCTCCATGTAGCCGAACCACTCCACCGCAAACTCGGTACCGGCCCAGTGGATCGCGCCGTTGGCTTCGCGCAGCCGCTGGCCGCCGCCGGTCCAGGAGCCCGGTGGCATCAGCGCCGCGTAGCAACCCCGGGTCCACGCCTCGCTGCTCCAGTCCTTGTCCACATATTCCAGTGGGTTGCGCGCGGCCTCACCGAAATAACGCGCAAAGCAGTCCAGTACCGCCTCGCGCCGCTCTGCCGGACTGACACTGCCGTAGTGCCGCGCCACGTCCCCCTCCAGGAACCCCATCAGCAACCCGGACGACTTGCCCTGCTCCGAATTATCGAAGGTTACCCGCACCGGTCCCGCCGGGCTCGCCACCTGGCCGGAAAGTCTGTCGTCGCGCCAGAAGGGCTTGTCATAGCGGGCGATACACTTGATACAGGAACCGGCGGGCATCCGCTGCAACAGTTTATCCCGCCAGGCGGGTAATTCCGGCTGGAAACGAATGCGCAATGCCTGGTTCGGCGGCACCGCCACAATCACCCGCTCACATTGCACCGCACCCCGCGTGTGTTTCACCAGCAGACTGCCGTCGGGTAACTGTTCGACGCGCTCAACCGGCGCCTCGACCTGCACCCGCTCCCCCAGCTGTTGTGCCATCGCTTCGCACAGGCCGGCGGTGCCGCCGTGTACCCGGTCCTGCTGGGCGCCGCCGGTGACTGCCAGCAGGGTTTCCAGGGAATTGCCCGAACGGGCGTAAAACAGTGCGTGCAGCAGGGAAATTTCCGCGGGCTCGGCGGCGAACACCGCACCGATACCGATGGCAAACAGCTGGCGCGCCAGTTGCGTGCGGCAATTTTGCTGCAGCCAGCTTTCGAGGGTCACCGCATCCCATTTATCCGCCTTTTTGTGCCGCCAGGGCGCCGCCGGATCCAGGCTTCTGGCCATCGTCTCGAAGCGGGCCATGGCGAGCCCCAGGTCCGCCAGGGCGATGGGATTGATTCTGGGAATGGTGCCGCGATAGCGGCGCAGCTTACCCGCAAGGTGCAGCAGATTGTCGCCACTGTCATACAGCGGCCAGGTCTTGGCGCCCAGGGTTTCGATCAGGCGATACATGCGATCCTGTCCCGGCCCCACCCACTGCCCGCCAACATCCACACTGTCGCCATTGGCAAAATAATGATTCTGCAAGCGGCCACCGACCCGGTCGCGGGCCTCCAGTACTTTTACCGAGTATTTGTTTGCCAGCAGGCGGGCGGCATTCAGCCCCGCGATTCCGGCCCCCACAACCACCACCTGTACCCGCTCTGTCGCATTTGTTTTTCGCATGGTTTTTATTGTCCTGATTGCCCGCCGCAAAAGCCCAAAGGACTTTTTATCGGCAGTTCATGGCAGCCACAGGCTGGAAATAATCGCGCTGTCGCGACGCTGCCCCTGAATCACTGCGCTTTCCAGCACCGCCGTGGTGCGGCCGTCGTCGCCGAGGTCCCAGAGGTCGCCCCGCATAAAGGTGTTGATCCCGCCGCGCAGGTGGCCGCCGCGACCTCCCAGGGCGTATTTGCGCCAGGCTTCCCCTTCGCTGAGACGTCCCACATCGCCGCCATCCACATCCTGCGGTGCGGGCGCGCCGTTGTAACCGCCCCAGGGACTGTCCCAGATTCCATCCGGCGAGGAAAAGGACGGGACCGCCACCAGTTCCGCATCGCCAATTTGCGCCCAGGTATCCGGGTACCAGCTGTCGGCACAGATCAGGATGGCCAGGCGCCCTAGAGGGGTATCGAACACCGGTAGCGGCTGCGATGCCGGCTGGGTAAATGGCAGCTCGCTCTCGATCGGATAGACCTTGCGCACCGGCCCGGCCACGGCGCCGTCGGGATAAAAAACAAAGCTGCTGTTGTACAGCGGGCCCGGCCCCGTGTGAATCCGGTTGTCACGCACCCCGGGATCCGGCAGCACTACCGAGCCAGCCACCAGCGTTACCCCGAATTCCTGCGCCAGCGCGGAAAATACCTGCTGGTATTGCGCGGCCATGGCCGCCGACTTGCTGCGGAACAGGGCCGCGGCAAAGGGATCCGGTGCGCTCTCCCCCCACAGGTTTTGTATAAAACCCGGCAGGTTACCGAGCGCCGCCCACAGCAGTGCCCTATCGGTGCGGCTGGATTCAAACACCAGGAAGCTCTCCCCCTCGGCCACCAGCCAGGTACCTATATGCTCGGGAAAAACCACCAGGGTTCTTGCTCCCAGCCAGCCGGCATTTTTGGCCGCAAGCAGATAACCGCGCAGCTTGTGCGCAAAGCGATCCGCATCCGCATAGTCAGCGGAGGTCATATAGGGCTGGATGGAAATCAGGTTGGCATGCCCGGGAATGGGCGCATTCAGGGGCTCCAGCAGCGCGGCCGGCTCTCTAGGGACGCTGCGAGAGGGGGGAATCTGTATCAGTATCGCCAGCAACAGCGCACAGAAACACAGGACCAACAACAGTTTTCTTATCATTATTCTGCATTGAATTTGTATTTACCCGGCTACTATAACGGTGATTCAGCAACAGCGGAATCACCGAGCCCCAACCCCGCCAACCGCAAGCCGAGCAACAATGCCGACATTGACGTTTCGCTTTTACCAGGAGCTGAACGACTTCCTGCCCAGGCCGCTGAAACAGCGCAGTTTCGCGCGGCAGTTCGCGGTGCTCGGCTCGATTAAGGACGCCATCGAGTCGCTGGGTGTACCCCATACGGAAGTGGACCTGATCCTGGTGAACGGCGAGTCAGTCAACTTTGGCTTCCACCCGGACGACGGTGACCGCATCAGCGTATACCCGCTGTTTGAGGCCCTGGATATCTCCAGCGTTACCCGGCTGCGCCCGCATCCCCTGCGGGAATCGCGATTTGTGCTCGATTGCCACCTGGGGCGGCTGGCGCGCTACTTGCGCATGCTCGGTTTTGACAGCCTGTTTTACGGCGAGTGCAGCGACGCGCGACTGGTGGAGATCTCGGTGCAGGAACAGCGTATTCTGCTGACACGCGACCTGGAACTGCTGAAGCGGAAGGCGCTGACCCACGCCTATTACGTACGCACCACCCGCCCGCTGAACCAGGTGACGGAAGTGGTAAAGCGACTGCAACTGCAAAACAGTTTCCAGCCCTTTTCCCGCTGTACCGTCTGCAATGGCCAACTGGCGAAGGTTGCAAAGGAAGAGGTGTGGTCAGAGGTTCCGGCAAACAGCCGGCATGCATTCAGCGAGTTCGCCCGCTGCACCCGCTGCGGCAGGATTTACTGGAAAGGCAGCCACTTTGAGCGGATGCAGCGCCTGGTTAAAAAATTGAAAGCGGTCTGAGCCGCTGGAAAAAATTCACTCGGTAGCGGTTACCCTCAAGCAACGCTACCCAGCAGTTCATTCACCCGCTGCATCAGTGCATAAAAACCGTTGCTGCGCGACGGCGACAGGTGTTTTTCAAACTCCAGCTCGCGGAATACCGACTCCAGGTCGGTCTGACGAATTTCTTCCGCACTCTTGCCATTTAACTGCAGCAACAGGAACGCCCCCAGCCCCTTCACCACCCGACTGTCACTGTCGAGGGCGAAATAGTGTTTGCCATGCAGCGCCTGGTGCGCGAGCCAGGCACTGGATTCGCAGCCTTTGACCGTATTTTCCGGCAGCCGGATCGCCGGCTTTGCGGCTATGGATTTACTCCACTGCATCAGCAGGCGATAGCGCTCCTGCCAGCCCCGGCGGCTGCGCAGCGCATCCAGGTCCAGGGCAGAGAAATCGTCGGCCTGCCAGCCATCGGTAATCGCCAGTTCCTCGCTAACCGCCGCACTCTTCTCACTGTCGAGCTGCTGCACAAACTCCGCCACCGCGGATACAAAACGGTCTACATCTTCCTGCGTGTTGTATGCAGCCAGCGACGCGCGCAGCGTGGCACTGTGGCCGGAGGCACGCACCAGTGGCTGGGCGCAGTGGTGGCCCACTCGCACCGCGATATCCTTGCCGTCCAGCCAGTGCATCAGGTCCACCGGCGCGAAGCGACTGTCGCTGAATGCAAGGATACCCAGGTTATTTTCCCCGTGACTCAGCAACTCTATACCCGGCAACTGTGCCATCTGGCCGTGCAGGCTTTTCAATAAGCCCTGCTCGTGAGCGGCCATGGCCACTCTGTCCTGCTGCTGCAAAAATTCGATACAGGCGCCGAGACCGGCGATGGCAGCCAGGGACGAGGTACCCGCTTCAAACTTGTGCGGCAGCTCGGCGTAGTGACTGGATTGCAGGTCCACATCCGCAATCATCTCGCCGCCGCCCTGCCACGGCGGCATCTGCTGCAGCCACTGCTCGCGGCCATACAGCAGGCCAATACCGGTGGGCCCGTAAAACTTGTGTGCGGAACACACCAGAAAGTCGCAACCAATGGCCTGCACGTCCACCAGCTGGTGTGCCGCCAGTTGCGCCGCATCCACTATCCAGCGCAGGTCCCGCCCGCGAAGCATCCGCCGCAGCAGTTCCAGGTCGCTGCGAAAGCCCAGCGCGTTGGAGCCCGCGGTGACGGAAACAATGCGGGTGCGCGGCGACAGCACTTCCGGCAGGCGCGCAAACTGCGGTATGCCTTTTTCATCCGGCACATAGCGAATGGTGAGATTGTGGCGCCGGGCGGCCATCTGCCAGGGCACCAGGTTGGCGTGGTGCTCGGCGGTGGAAAGGACGATCTCGTCCCCGGCAGCCAGCCCCTCGGTCAGGCTGCTGGCCAGCAGGTTGAGCCCCTCGGTGGCACCGCGGGTAAAAATAATTTCCCGCACACTCCCGGCATTGAGAAATGTCGCTGCCTGGTTGCGCACCCGCTCCACCATTTCCGTGGCCCGACGGGCGAGGCGATGGCTGGAGCGGTGGGTATTGGCATTGCTGTGCAGATAGAAATCCCGCACCGCGTCGATCACCACAGCGGGCTTCTGCGTGGTGGCGGCATTGTCCAGGTACACCAGCTCGCGATTTTCCGGCTGGCTGAACAGGGGAAACTGCTGTTTGAATTGGGCTGCGGAAAAACTCATAAATCAAAAAGCCGTTCGGTATTTCTTCGGGTCTGCAAGCACACCTCCGCCACCGGAATACCGCGCAACGCCGCGACGGTTTCCGCAATCGCCGGCAGGTACTCCGGGCTGTTGCGCTCGCCCTGGTGGCCGGCGTGGGGCATATCCGGCGCGTCCGACTCCAGCAGCAGGGATTCCAGTGGCACCTCGCTCACGGTGCTGCGGGTCTTGGCCGCGCGCGCGTAGGTAACGGTGCCGCCGATACCGAGATAAAAACCCAACTTCCAGTACTCGCGGGCAATTTCCCGGCTGCCGCTGAAGGCGTGAATCACTCCGCCCCTGGAGGGTCGGAATTCCTTCAGTTGCCGCAGCAGCTCACTGTGGGCTTTCACACTGTGCAGAATCAGCGGCAGGTCCAGCTCACAGGCCGCCGCCAGTTGCGGCCGCAGTGCCGCTATCTGCACCTCCATGGCAGTGGCAATATGCCCGTCGAGGCCGCACTCGCCAATCGCCACGCAACGGCCACTGCCGGCGCGCTCCTTGTTCACCCGCTCTACCAGCGCCTGCTGCAATTTCTCCGGTGCCAGTGCGAGATCTGCCACCCACCAGGGGTGCACCCCTACAGCGCCGTACCAGCGCGACTCAGTGCCCACCAGCGCAAACAGGGATCGCCACTGGGCAACGCTGACTCCGGGAATCACCAGCCGCTCGATACCCGCGGCCAGGCAGCGCTCCCAGACCTGGGCGCGGTCGGGGGCGAAATCATCGAAATCAAAATGGCAGTGGCTGTCGATCATCTACCTGACCGGAATTGGCGGAAAAGTTGCAAAATTCTAGCACGGCGCCCGGTGAACCGGTTTACCCCACCCCGCACAGGGCGGATAATCCCGAGCCTGGCGCACGATGCCGATTCCAACTGATTTTGTACCGCGAGATTTAGCCGTGCTGGAAGCCCTGCTGCCCATTGTCCTGTTTGTGTTTTCCACCAGCATTACCCCGGGCCCCAACAACCTGATGATCATGTCATCCGGACTCAACTTCGGCGTCAGCCGTTCGCTGCCGCACCTGCTGGGAATCTGTATCGGGTTTCCGGCGATGATTATCGCCATCGGTCTCGGGCTGGGCGCCCTGTTCAGCCAGTTTCCAATCCTGCACGAGATCGTCCGCTGGGTCGGGATTGCCTACCTGCTGTATCTGGCGTGGATCATTGCCAACACCCGGGAAGTGGGGTCGGCCGAGGGGAAAAAGCCATTCACCTTTTTACAGGCGGTGGCGTTTCAGTGGGTCAATCCCAAGGGGTGGATCATGGCGGTGGGTGCGCTGGCAGCGTTCACTACCCCCAACGGCACCATGCTGTGGGAGGCGGGCCGCATCGCACTGACGTTTATCCTGATCGGCGGCCCCTGCATCATCGTGTGGATGATGTTTGGCGTGGGCCTGAAGCAACTGCTTACAGACCCGCGCCACCTGCGGACATTCAACATCACCATGGGGCTGCTGCTGGCCGCCAGCGTGGTGACCATGATCGGGTAACCGGGACTCTCTGCCCGCTGGCGGCGACCCCGGCAACCCGCGCGACAGCCCGCTATTTGGCCGCTGCGCGGCCCACTTCCAGTTCCACGCGGAAATTGCGCACCATCTGTTTCAGGAACAGGCGCGGTGCCAGCTTGTACAGATAGGCGCCGAACAGGGACTTGTCCCGGGGGAACAGCCGCTCCTTACCACTCTCCACAGCAGCGACAATCTTGCCCGCCATCCACTCTGCGGAGCGGATCGGCCCCACGGTGCTCTGCTTGTGCTGCGCCTTGCCACCGTCACCGGAAAGCGCGTTGGCATCAATGTTGGTGGCAACAAAGCTGGGATACACCATCAGCACGCGCACCCCTTCATCGCGCACTTCCTCGCGGAAGGTCTCGAAATACTGGTGCAGGGCACTTTTCGCCGCGCAGTAACCGGCGCGCCCCAGCACCGGCATCCAGCCGGCCATGGAACTGATATTCACCACACAGCCGCCGGCGGCGCGCAGCTGCGGCAGCAGGCCCTGGGCCAGTTCCACCGGCGCGTGGTAATCCACCGCCATCACACGGCGGATCACCGCGTTGCTGGTCTGGGTGGACAGGCTGCGATGGGTGATGCCGGCATTATTGATCAGCAGGTCCACACCCTTGTACAGAGCGCGCAGGCGCTCGCACAAAGCAGCCACCGCACTTTCGTCGGAAAGGTCGGCAACAAAGACATCCGCATCGATATCCCGCTGCTCCAGCTCCCGCGCGCGCGCGGCCACCGCCTCGGCATCCACATCCACCAGTCCGAACCGCACCCGGCTGTCACCCCTGTGGGTCGCAGCCAGAGCCTCTACCAGCGCCCAGCCGAGACCGCCGGCGGCCCCGGTAACCACATAGACTTTTTCGCGCTTGTCCGCGCCCTGCATCCGACTACTCATACGGCCTGCTCTTCTGCAGCGAGCGGCGCGATACCGGCATCGGCTACCGTGACCTGCGCCTGCATCGGGTCAACCTCGATACCGAGGGCACCGCTGGCAAAATAGGCAAATGCTTCCGCGGAAGTTTTGCGCGGCACATAACCTAGCTCGTTCTTGAGACGAGTGTTCAGCAACACCGGCCGGTACTGCAGGAACATCAGCTGCGCCGGCTGCACCTCTCCCAGGTGCAGGCTGTAACTGATACCCAGCAGGGTTTTCAGTAGCCAGACTGGCGGTCGCCGCAGGGGCTTGTGCAGCAGGCGGGCGATCTCTTCCGGTGTCAGCGCACCGTCCCCGGCCAGGTTGTAGATACCGCTGGCATTGCGCGAGACGCCGAACTCGATCGCACCGATCACGTCCTGGTCCCAGATAAATACAAACGGGGAATTGTGGCCGCCGGGATCGAGAATACTGCTGCCGGAAAACAGCTCACTGATCTTGGTATTGGTTGCGGCGCCGATAATGGAACAGGGGCGGAAAATCAGCTGTTTGAGCCGGGGGTGCTTTTCCCGGTACTCCGCCAGCATCTCCTCTACCAGACGCTTGTGGTCGGAATAGGCAAACTCGGGGTTGCCGCGCAGGGGGTCGTCCTCCCGCAGCCACGCGGGATTGTCCGCGTGATAGCCGTAGGCGGCGCCACTGCTGGTCAGGGTCAGGTGCTCGACGCCGGCGGCGACACAGGCATCCAGCACGTTGCGGGTGCCCTCGACATCGATCCTGTACAGGCGGTTGCGATCGCGCCCGGGCGCCACCACGGAGGCCAGGTGTACCACGTGGGTAATCCGCTCCGCGCGCATCAACTCACCCAGTGCCGGATCACAGATATCTACCTGGAAGATGGGGAAATCCGCCTCGCGCTGGACAATATCCACCCCGATAACGGTCATTTGATTCACCAGCAACTCCCCCAGCTGCCGCCCGACATAACCGGCTGCACCGGTAATCAGAACCCTTTTCTCACTCATTGTTATGCACTTGTATCTTGTGTTTATTGCTTTTGTTTACGTCATTTGGTCATGACTTGATTGCCGGGGCCAGGTCTCTGGCCCCGGCCCGCAGTCAGCAGTTTCAGGCAAGGTCGGCCTGCGCCACTTCTTGTTGCGCACGTCGATTGGTGAAATTCCAGTAGCCGGCCAGGCTGAGCCCGGACACCAGGTGCCACACGCCCCAGAACCCCGCCACCACCAGCATTTCCCCGGCGCTCGGATAAAAGGTGAAGAGGATCGCCAGCGCGAGCCCGGAGTTCTGGATGCCCACCTCCATGGTCACCGCGCGGCGGTCGCCAACCGGCAGGCGCGCCAGGCGCCCGCTGACATCGCCGATCACAAACGCCAGCGCGTTGTGGGCAATCACCAGCAGCAGTACCGAGCCCGCAACCTGCAGCGCGGTTTCCCAGTGCTTGCTGAACGACACCGCCACAAACAGCAGGAATACCCCCAGGGAGGCGGTGCGGAAGAAGCGGTCGCTGTTGCGGGCGAAGTCCGGAAAGCGCGCGCCGATGATCATCCCCAGCAACATCGGCAGGGCCAGTACCAGCACCACAATCAGCACCATGTTTTCCGCCGGCAGGGCTATCGCCTGCAGCGTGTCGCGGGTGTTGGGATTGAGGTGCCCGTAGAGGGCGAAGTTGAACGGGGTCATTACCACCGCGGCGAGACTGGAGACCGCGGTCATGCTCACGGAAGTGGCAACATTGGCGCGGCCAATCCAGGTCATCACATTGGAAAAGGAACCACCGGGACAGCAGGACACCAGGATCATCCCCAGTGCCAGGCCCGGACTGACATCCAGTGCCCAGGTCGCCAGACAGGTAATGGCCGGCAACAGCATGAACTGCGCCACCAAACCGGTCACCGGTGCCACCGGGCGGCGCAGCACATTGGAGAAATCACTGGGACGCAGCCCGAGGGATACCCCGAACATCATGAACGCCAGCACCGCGTTGAGGGCCAGCAGTGCCGCGGGTGACATTTGAAAGCTGTCCATTGAAGCGGCAATTGCAGTATTCACGACGTCGGTACCGGTTGGGCTGGATATAGCACTACTCATGGATTATTGATGGCGGCCTCAGTGGGCCGCCCCCACCGCACTGGTGGAAAAACGATCAGTATCCACGGCGGCGTAATCCTTTAGCAAGTCCCGAGTGTGACCAGCCAGTGCATCCAGGTACGCATCCTTGTGCACGTAGTACGCCATCCGCTCCAGCTGCAGGTACTGCATGCCGCCGTCCGCGCGATTGCCGGCCTGGGCCTGCTTGACCGCCTTCAGCTGCCTGGCAGAGGCCGCGCCCCGCGCCAGCTGCTGGATATAAAGTGCCACCATTTCCGCCTGGCGGTTGCGCCCTTCCCAGCCGAGGCCGGTGGCTTCCACCATGCCCATCAGGAACAGGTTGTCGTACTCCGGATGGAACACGTTCAGGTACATCTTCGGTGCGTAGCCGGTCCAGTTCAGGTGTTCGCGGGCGATGAACGGATAGTGCAGCTTGTACCCGGTGGCCAGCATGATCATGTCGTATTCGCCGCTGGAACCATCGGTGAAGGTCACCGTGTTTCCGTCCACTTTGGCGATATCCTTCTGCACGCTGATATCGCCGTGGCCGATATGGTGCAGGATCAGCGAGTTGATCACCGGGTGCGATTCGAACATCTTGTAGTCCGGCTTCGGCAGCCCATACTGTTCCGGCTTGCCCAGCATCAGGCGGGAAATGGCGGCGCTGATGCGCTGCTGGATAAACCGCGGCAGCTTGATCTTGCCGCCCAGCGCGTCTGTGGCCTTGCCGGCGATAAACTTGGGCAGGAAGTAGTAGCCGCGGCGCAGGCTGATATCCACGCTCTTTGCCCGGTGTACCGCATCCACCGCGATATCGGCACCGCTGTTGCCGCAACCCACCAGCAACACTCGCTTGCCGTCGAAGATCGCGGTGTCCCGGTAATCCGAGGAATGCAGGACCTCGCCGGCAAACTCGCCGGGCAATTGCGGCATATTGGGGTGATGCAGGGTGCCGTTGGCGATCAGCAGCCCGCCGAAGGTGCGGGTCTGCTCGCGGCCGTCGCAGCGGGTGGTGATGACCCAATCCTCGCCATCGCGCTCGCAACTGACCACTTCGGTATTAAACTCGTAGTGGCGATACAGGTCGAATTTCCGCGCGTAGTCCCGGAAGTAGGTACACATTTCGCTGTGATGCGGAAACAGCGCGACCTCATCCCCCATGGGGAACTCCGCGAATTCGGTCATCCGCTTGGAGGAGATCAGGTGCGCGGATTCATACATGGTGCTGGTGGGGCTGTCGATATCCCAGAGTCCGCCGACATCACCGTGGATCTCGAATCCCACGCAGGGAATTCCGTGTTTGACCAGGTTGCGGACACTGCACAGCCCCATCGGACCGGCGCCAATAACAGCAAAAGGTTTCATTATTTTTCTCCCAAATCCTCTCATTGGGATCAATATAACGTGACAAGCTGGGCAGCCGTCGTCATAATCGGGCCACCTCTGGTTAATTTCGGACAGTTTTTGTGAGCCCATCCGGTAACGGTAGCGTCACCCTCAGCTACACCCAAGCAATCATCAAAGCTCTAAAGCATTTACAGCTGGAGCTGCCATCAGATGCCAAAGATCTATTGACCTCCATTAACGAAATGGAGCGCGTTCCCCTGCGGGTCCAGGAAGAGTTCTGGGCGGCGCTGGAGGAGAGCTACCCGGACCCGCTACTGGGCATCCGTATCGGCCAGACCATGCAGGGCAACCAGATGGGACTGGTGGGCTACCTGCTGATGACGCAGAAAAACCTGGGGGCCGCCATCGACCAGCTGCTGATCTACCACCCCCTGCTGGGCGAGGGCGGCCAGTTCGAACTGCGCCGCAGCAGCTTTTATGTCGACCTGTGCTACCTGGCAAACTACATGCGCTGCGGACGCCTGCGGGTGGAAACGGTACTTTCCATCTGCCTGGCCCAGGCCCGCCTGATGACCGGGGGTGAACTCCAGCCCCAGAGTGTGATGCTGGCCTACCCGACCCCCTCCCTCGCGGTACAGCAACAATACCAGCAGTTGCTGCAGGCGCCAGTGCAATTCAATGCACCGGTGTCCGGCATCCGGCTGCGCCCGCAGGATCTCGAGCTGCCACTGGAAGCGGCCGACCGCCATGTAATGGCGAGACTGAAACCGGAAGCCGACGCCCTGCTGAAGGCGCTTACCAGCAAGAGCCTGCAATTGCGGGTGGCGCACCTGCTGCAACAGGAACCGCAATTGAGCCGCGAACAGGTGGCAGCGCGGTTGTGCATCAGCCCCCGCCACCTGGGGCGCAAACTGCTGGAGGAAAACGCCAGCTTTCGCGCCATCCAGGATGAAGTGCGCAGCCACTACGCCTGCCAGTGGCTGCGGGAGGGAGGCAAAAACAACGTGGATATCGCCGCGTCCCTGGGTTACTGCGACGAGAGCGCCTTCGGCAAGGCATTCCGACGCTGGACCGGCATGTCGCCCAAGGCCTTCAGGAACCTGTCCACCAGCGACGACTGAGCCGGCGCCCTGGACCAGGAAAGAATTGCGGTGAGGGCGGAGGGCTACTCGGCGCCTGCGGAGGCAGGCGGCGCGGACAGGTGATCGCCGAAAAATGCCTGCAGGCGCGGCAACACTGGTGCGAGAGATTTGTAACGCCCCTCTTCCGGCGACATGGCATTCACTGCATCCCGCAGTGCAGCCACCGCGCCCGGCACTGCCAGCAGGTCGCGCAGCGGGTTGATACTGACGCGGATCGTAAATGCCACCGCGCCGGTTTGCGGCAGGCGCCGCAGTGACTGGCGCTCAACGCGCAGATAGAGGTCACCACCTGCTACAGACGCGCCGCCCCGCTGCAGCAGCTCAGGGGAATCCACCACCGACCAGTTGCCCCGCCACACCGGATATTCCGGCAACAGGTGCTCGAAAAAGCGCGCCACCTGCCCTGCCAGCTTCTGCTGGAATCCGGGCACCGGAGCGTGAATCTGCTGCAGCGGCCGACCGATCTTGTCCTCCAGTTTCCAGTAGCTCGGCGCCGCCAGCGACGCCGCCACCAGTTCATAACCGTGCCTGCCGGGCATCAGCAGGCACAGGTCATCCGCCACCCACTGGCTGGCCTCCCACAGGGGCTCTACTGAAGTGACGGCGAGCGGCCAGTGCAGCGCACCCCCGCCTCCCTGCCAGCAGAGGCGGCCTGCAGTAGCGAAATAGTGTGAATGGGGGTCTACGGAATGATCACTGCGCAGGTGCTGCAGCAGTGTCTGGGCCAGCTCTTCCTGGGCCTCCAGCGAGCGTGGCTCGGCGGCAAAAATCGCAGAGCCCAGCCGGCGCCGGGCGCTCAGCTTGTTGTGCAGGTAATTGGGCAGTGTGGTGCAGGGCTGGATCCAGTGGCGGGGCTGCAAACGCTGGAGCCCCATATGCACAATCTGCGGATTCGGGATAAACGGCAGGTAGAGGGCGCTCACCGGCAGTGCATAGCGGCGCTCTGCCAGCTCACGGCAGGCTCCGGTAGCAGTACCGGAGCTGGCGCAGGTGTTACCGGACACGGCGCCTCCGAACCAGGCTCCCCGGCTCAGAGAGAAACGGTAGCCCGAGACTGGCTGCGCATGCGATCGAGGGCGGCCAGGTCTTCCAGCCACACCACTTCGCTGGCGGCCACCGGCGCACCGACGAAGTTACCAACCGCCATCGCAATCTGGTCGGCGTCTTTACTGTCTCCGGCCACGGATTCCAGCGGCAGCGCCATCCAGGCCTGGCCATTCTGGTCCAGGACCTGCTTGCCCTCACCGCCAGTGGAGGACAGGTGACGATCAATGGCGGAGCTGCCACCGGACGGCAGGTAGATGGTGCCGTTGGTGAAGTCCACGGCGAAGGCAACCACACCGGGCAGAATGCCGAACAGCAGGGCGGCTCCATCCAGGATCACCACTACCGGATCTACCCGGCCTCCGGTCTGCCCCTTGCGCTCGGGGTACAGGAAGTAACCGCAGGCAGTAAGGTTCAGGGCCAGGGTCAACAGGCAGGTCGCGGCGACGCCGCGCTTGATGGATTTTTTCATGGGGAACTCTCCGGCGATAGCCGTTGCCGTGCGTCATTGGCGGGCAATCCCTGGCGCCCATTTCGCACAATAATTAACCAGCGGACCTACAGGCCCGATAACTGCGGCAAGAATACCCGATTAACCGGGAAGGCCGAAAGTGGCGGATAATTGAACGAGTTCGCACTTTTTACACCCAATCGGCGAGTCGCCAATCGCCCCCTTTAAACCAGGGGGGCACCCCAGAACTGAACAAAAGTTAACCGATTGTGCGCCAAATTTTGAATCCCGATACCATTGCACGAAAGACGCCGCCTAAACTTTAAACAGCACCTGCTGAGGAATGTCAGGGAGCAGTACACAGTTTCTGATGGTGCAGCAGACAGCGGCACCTACGCAGCAACCAGGGCAGAAAGCAGTCGTCTTCGGTCTACGCCAGAAATTTCAAGGAGCAGTAGTCTCAGCAGGTGCCGCCATGGAATGGCAGAGGCACGGTATTCGCAAGGATACCGTGCCTTTTTAATTCCCGCCCTTTATTTTCTGCCGGCGCAATATTTTAACCGTTGCAATTCTGGCAAAATTTTATTCTCGTATACCAAACCGCAATAGCGGTTTCCCCCAAGCTACACCGGGGTACCCTGAATTTTTGTTCTGATTCTGTATCCTCCCAACAAAATAAACGCGGAGTTTCAGCATGCATATCAGCAGCGCTTTCGACAGCGGCAATATCAAAGTCATCGACGCCGACAGCAAGCCCATCCAGCTGGCCATTAAAATCGACAACCAGTCAGATTTTTATCAGTGGTTCCACTTCCGCCTGGAGGGAGAGGTCGGCAAGCAATACCCCATGTGTATTACCAACGCCGGCAAGGCCGCCTACCCGGAAGGCTGGGAGAACTACCGGGTGTGCGCGTCCTACGACCGCCACAACTGGTTCCGCATTGATGCCGATTACGATGGCAAGGTGCTGGATTTCAGTGTTGAGCTGGAGCAGCCATCGGTTTACCTGGCCTATTTCGCGCCCTTTTCCTGGGAACGCCATCTGGACCTGCTGGCCTGGGCGCAATCCGACGAACGCGTCGCCGCGGAAACACTGGGCCTCACCCTGGACCGCCGCGATATGACTCTTCTGACCATCGGCGATGCCAAAAAGGCCAAATACAAGGTGTGGATGATTGCCCGCCAGCACCCCGGGGAATCCATGGCGGAGTGGTTTGTGGAAGGGTTCCTGGAATCCCTACTGGACGAATCCAACCCGTCCGCCCGCGCCCTGTTGGCGGATACGGTCTTCTATGTCGTTCCCAACATGAACCCGGACGGCAGCGTTCGCGGCCACCTGCGCACCAATGCCGCCGGCGCCAACCTGAACCGGGAATGGCAAAACCCGAGCATGGAACGCAGCCCCGAGGTCTACCTGGTGCGGGAAAAAATGCTGGCTACCGGCGGCGATATTTTCCTGGATATCCACGGTGATGAAGCCCTGCCATTCAACTTTGTGGCCGGCTGTGAAGGCATTCCCGGCTACGACGAGCATCACGCCAAGCTGGAAAGCGTGTTCAAGGACGCGTTTGACAAAGCGAGCCCCGATTTCCAGACCGAAAAAGGCTATCCCCTGGACAAGCCCGGCGAGGCCAATATGACCGTCGGCACCAACTGGTGCGGGCACCAGTTCCGCACCCTGGCCCTGACTCTGGAAATGCCGTTCAAGGACAACGACAACCTGCCCGACCCCATTGAGGGCTGGTCGCCCGCCCGCTGTCGCCAGCTGGCTCGGGATATCTTCTTGCCGATCCGCGAAACTCTCGCTTTTATGGCAAAAAAATAATAATTCCACCCCATAAAAACACACAGGAAACGACATGATAAAACACACACACTGGCGCCAGCGGCCACTAAAAACCCTGCTCGCGGCGGGGATAGCGGCGGGAATAGCCGCGGCACTGGCCGGCTGCGGCAAGGACAGCCCGAAATCCGCCGACTCCACCACCACCCCAGCCAACCAGGCGGAACAGACTGCCGAACAGGACGCGCAGGTGCCCGCCAGCGAAGCACATAACGCACCGCAACTGAATGACGCGGAAAAGGCCGAAGTGGCCGCCATGGCCCAGGACCTGCACAAGCACATCGCGGTACTGGCGTCGGATGAGTTCGAAGGCCGCGCCCCCGCCAGCAAGGGCGAAGAACTCACCGTCAATTACCTGGCGGAGCAGTTCAAGGATCTCGGCCTGGAGCCCGGCGCACTGGACGCCGATGGCAAGCCCAGCTGGTTCCAGGATGTCCCGGTGGTGGAAATGCAGATCGAGGCCACACCGCTGACCATCAGCGGCGAAGTGGACGGCAAGCCCTATACCCAGGAACTGCAGCCGCTCACCGATATGGTCGCGTTCACCATGCGCCAGGAGGCATCTGCGCAACTGGACAACAGCGAGCTGGTTTTTGTCGGCTACGGCATCGTCGCACCGGAAAACGACTGGAATGACTATGCCGGGCTGGACATGACCGGTAAAACCGCCGTCATTCTGGTGAACGACCCGGGCTATGCCACCCAGGACAAGACCCTGTTCAACGGCAACGCCATGACCTATTACGGCCGCTGGAGCTACAAGTTCGAGGAAGCCGCCCGCCAGGGCGCAGAGGGTGCGATCATCATTCACGAAACCGGTGCCGCCGGTTATCCGTGGGAAGTGGTCAGCGGTAGCTGGTCCAGCGCACAGATCAGTCTCGCGGCAGACGACAAGAATGCCGACCGGGTTGCAGTCGAGTCCTGGATGACCGGCGACGCCGCCAAAACCCTGTTTGCGGCTGCCGGCCTCGATCTGCAGCAGGAAATGGACGCGGCCAAGCAGCACGGCTTCAAGGCCAAGCCCCTGAATCTGGCTGCCAGCGTCTCGCTGGAGAACCAGGTGCGCACCTCCAACTCCCGCAATGTGGTGGCCAAGCTGCCGGGCAGCAAGTACCCCGACGAGGCGATCATCTACACCGCGCACTGGGACCACCTGGGCGTGAATGACAACGCCGAGGGCGAGGACCATATCTTCAACGGCGCAGTCGACAACGCCACCGGTACCGCCGGCCTCCTGGCCATGGCCCGCCAGGCCACGCAGCTGCCGGAGCGCCCCGAGCGTTCGCTGGTATTTGTCGCGGTAACCGCGGAAGAGTCCGGCCTGCTGGGCTCCAAGTACTATGCGGAAAACCCGGTGGTACCACTGGAAAAAACCGTCGCCGGCATCAACTTCGATGCAATGGGCGTGCTGGGACCAATGCGCGATGTGATCGTTGTGGGCTACGGCAACAGCGAACTGGAAAAAATTCTGGAAAAAGAAGCGGAAAAACAGGGGCGCTACCTGGCGCCGGAAGACCACCCGGAGCGCGGCTACTTCTACCGCTCGGATCACTTCAGCCTGGCCAAAAAAGGCGTGCCGATGCTCTACTTCGACTCCGGTACCGACAGTTTTGCGCACGGCCGCGAGTGGGCACAGCAGAAAGGTGAGGAGTACACCGCGCACGCGTACCACAAACCCGGCGATGAGTATGACCCGCAGTGGAATCTGGAAGGCGCCGCGATGGATCTGGCCCTGGGCCTGGATATCGGCCTGAAGCTGGCCAACAGCCGCGATTGGCCAAACTGGTACCAGGGCAACGAGTTCCGGGCGATTCGCGACAAGAGCGCCGACAGCCGGAAATAAAAGCCTTTTCCCGGCCAGACAACGCCAAATAAAAAAGCCCGCTTGCAGCGGGCTTTTTTATGCTTGATCAGGCCGGCGTTGCCGCCTCAACCTTTTTCAATTCCTCGTCGCGGAGTTCGCGACGCAGGATTTTACCGACGTTGGTTTTCGGCAGATCCTCGCGGAATTCGATTTTCTTCGGCACCTTGTACGCGGTCATATTTTCGCGACAGTAGGCGATGACTTCGTCTTCCGTCAGTGACTCGTCGGCTTTGACGATAAACAGCTTCACGATCTCACCACTGCGCTCGTCGGGAATACCGATGGCGGCGGCCTCGGTAACCTTTTCGTGGGCGCTGACGATATCTTCGATTTCGTTCGGATAAACGTTGAAGCCGGACACGATGATCATGTCTTTCTTGCGATCGACGATCTTGATGTAACCATCGTCCTGGATCACCGCCATATCGCCGGTTTTCAGCCAGCCGTCAGAATCGATGGTATCGGCGGTGGCTTCCGGGCGCTCCCAGTAGCCTTTCATTACCTGCGGGCCACGCACGCACAGCTCGCCCGGACTGTTGTTCGGCAGGTCATTGCCGTTTTCGTCGACGACTTTCACCTCGGTACCGGGAACCGCGACGCCGACAGTACCCAGCTGCACCGCTTCCGCCGGATTGAAAGAAACCACCGGAGAAGTTTCGGTCATACCGTAACCTTCGGTGACCACACATCCGGTCATCTGCTCCCAGCGCTTGGCAGTGTCACGGGTAAGTGCCATACCACCGGAACAGGTGGTGTGCAGCTTGCTGAAGTCCAGGCTGGAAAAGTCCGGGCAGCGCATCAGGCCATTGAACAGTGTGTTCAGGCCACAGAAACCGGTAAAACGCTTGCCTTTCAGGGTTTTGACAAACCCGGGAATATCCCGCGGGTTGGGAATCAGCAGCGAGTGGTTGCCGGTGGTAAACAGACACATGCAGTGAATGGTGAAAGCGTAAATGTGGTACAGCGGCAGCGGTGCCACATAAAATTCTTCGCCTTCCTTCATGGAGTCACCGAGTGCTTCGCGCACCTGCTCCATATTTGCCACCAGGTTGCGATTGGTGAGCATGGCGCCCTTGGCAACACCCGTGGTACCACCGGTGTACTGCAGCACAGCAACATCATCCGGGCCGCGCTGCACGTCTTCGTGGGGCTGCGCGGCACCCGCGGACATCGCATCGCGGAAGGCCACGCGGTTGGCAAAGTGGTATTCCGGCACCATTTTCTTGATGTACTTGGCCACGCTGTTGATCAGCAGGCGTTTCACCGGCGGATGCATATCCGCGATTTCACTGACGATCACCTGCTCCACCGAGGTTTCCGGAATGATCGCGGACGCGGTATCGGCAATATTCGCCAGCACCACCAGTGCCTTGGCTCCGGAATCATTCAGCTGGTGCTTGAGCTCGCGCTTGGTGTACAGCGGGTTGGTATTCACCACCACCAGACCGGCGCGCAGTGCACCGAAAACCGCAATTGGATATTGCAGCACGTTGGGCAGCTGTACCGCGATACGGTCGCCGGGCTTCAGGTTGGTCTTGTTCTGCAGGTAGGAGGCAAAGTTGCCACTGAGCCGATCGATATCGCCCAAAGTGAGGGTGTGTCCGAGGCAGGTAAATGCGGGGCGGTCAGCGTATTTCGCGGCAGCGGCGGTAAATACGTCTAGAATACTGCGATCGATATCCAACTTTATTCTCCCAATGCTGTTGTTTTTGTGGTGGCGAAGCGGTTCCGGTTCATAACTGCCCACAAAACGCGCAGCAATTCCTGGCTCCGAAAGAGAATGCCCGGCCACGCTCTGAAACCGTGACACGACTTTCATTTTCAGAAAATCAGGCTGAACTTGAACTCGACATTCTCCATGTCCGTTTATAGTCGAATTTCCCGGTTTACGGGCCCAACGGACTGTTAATTATTGTTTGATCTGATTGTCTCCACTGGCGAACGGAGATGCTGTCCGCCAATCGCCAGGGGTGTCGAAACTTATCTACAGAGAGGATCAGTTGACGCGAAAAAGATCTGCCAGCGCCGCTGCCAACTCCCTGTCCCCGGTGTAACGGATATCACCGAGCAGGAACGCATGCCGTGCACTGAGTGACCCGTCAATGATGTCTTTCAGGGTGTCAAATGACATCTCCAGTTCCAAATGCGGATCTGTTATCTGCCCCATGGTTTGGATGGCGGAAAGCGGTCCCGTTTCAGCACCGTTTTCGCCGCCAACCAGCAGGTAAAAATCGCTGCCATCCGGCAATCGAAACTGTACCCGAGTGGTTGCAGGCAGACAAGTAAGTCGTTGCAGGCGCTCGAGTATGTGTGCCGGTAATTGCATCGCTACTCCGGGGTACCAACCTTGCGGCCAACCTACGTTGGCCGACCGCAGAATCAAAAACACCGCCGCAGTTTCCGGCGGCGGTGTCGTTTTCTATCGGACTCAGAATACGAAGTGCTCTGCGTCCAGACTCATCAGGTTGTCCGCCCCGCTCTGCATGGCGCTCGCGTGGGCCGCGGTGCGCGGCAGGATGCGGTCATAGAAGAAACGAGCGGTGGCCAGTTTGGCGCGGTAGAAATCCTCTTCGCCGGTGCCAGCTGCAAGCTTTTCGTTCGCAACTTTTACCGCCAGCGCCCACAGGTAAGCCTGCACCGCGTAACCGGAATACATCAGGTAGTCCACGGAGGCGGCACCCACTTCATCGGGGTTTTCCATCGCCTTGGCGCCCACATGCATGGTCAGCTCGCCCCACTGCTGGTTGATTTCCTGCAGTCTGGCGACGAACGGGGCCAGCGCCTCATTGTCGATTTCCGCCTGGCAGAACTTGTGTACCACCTTGGTGAACTTGCGCAGCAGTTCACCCTGGCTCATCAGTACCTTGCGGCCCAGCAGGTCCAGCGCCTGGATGCCGGTGGTGCCTTCGTAGATGGTGGAGATACGCGCGTCACGCACGTTCTGCTCCATACCCCACTCGGCGATGTAACCGTGACCACCGAAGCACTGCATGCCCAGGTTGGCGGACTCGCAGCCGGTCTCGGTCAGGAAGGCCTTGGCAATCGGCGTCAGGAAAGCCAGCAGGTCGTCGGCTTCCTTCTTGTCCTCTTCGGACCCCACCTGAGTGCGGTCCACCTGCTGCGCGCACAGCATGGTCAGCATGCGACCACCTTCGGAGAAGGCTTTCTGGGTCAGCAGCATGCGGCGTACGTCCGGGTGCACGATGATCGGGTCGGCGGCGCCTTCCGGGTTCTTCGGGCCACTCAGGGAGCGCATCTGCAGGCGGTCTTTGGCGTAGGCCAGGGACTTCTGGAAGCCCGCTTCCGCGTGTGCGACGCCCTGCAGGGCGGTGCCCAGGCGCGCGGTGTTCATGAAGGTGAACATGCAGTTCAGGCCCTTGTTCGGCGGGCCGATCAGGAAACCTTTGGCGCCGTCAAAGTTCAGTACCGCGGTGGCGTTGCCGTGGATACCCATCTTGTGCTCCAGGGAGCCACAGCTGACGCCGTTGCGCTCACCCAGGGAACCGTCTTCGTTGGGCATGAATTTCGGCACGATAAACAGGGAGATACCCTTGGTACCCGCCGGTGCATCGGGCAGGCGCGCGAGGACGATGTGCACGATGTTCTCCGCCATGTCGTGTTCGCCGGCGGAGATGAAAATTTTGGTACCGGTGATGGCGTAGGAGCCGTCTGCGTTGGGCTCGGCCTTGGTGCGCAGGATACCCAGGTCGGTACCGCAGTGCGGCTCGGTCAGGCACATGGTCCCGGTCCAACTACCTTCTACCAGCTTGGTCAGGTAGGTGTGCTTCTGTGCGTCGGTACCGTGGGCCTCCAGGGTGTTCATGGCACCGTGTGACAGGCCCGGGTACATACCCCAGGACCAGTTGGCGGTACCCACCATTTCGCTCAGGACGGTGCCCAGTGAGGGCGGCAGGCCCTGGCCACCGTGGTCGACACTGTGTGCCAGGGACGGCCAGCCGGCTTCCACGAACTGCTGGTAGGCTTCCTTGAAACCTTCCGGAGTGGTGACTTCACCGTCATTCCAGGTACAGCCCTGCTGGTCGCCGATCTGATTGATGGGGGCGAGGATGTTTTCACAGAACTTGGCGCCCTCTTCCAGAATGGCGTCCACTACGTCCGGACTCGCATCTTCGTATCCCAGGGATGCGTAGTGCTGATCCCAGTTCAGCATTTCGCGCATGGCAAAACGCATGTCGCGCAGCGGAATCTTGATCTCGCTCATTCTGTGTACCCTCTATTTCTCGCAATTTGTTGTCTTCTCGGGCGAAGGCGCCCGCGGGCCGCATTTGTGACCCATATATTGGTTTCATTCATAATAGTAAGAATTGCCCGTTTCGCTCTATGGCGAAATCCGTCCAAAGCGGTAACAAAATGCGGCGCGGAAATGCGACGGGATAGTCAGATAAGGTTTGGTTCGGCGCGCACGGATACGGTGCGCTGTTCGGATTTTCGTGGCGGCACCGCTACCGGGTGCTGCCTTGTGAGACACGCCGTGAACCCATCCCTGGGGGCTCTGCACCGCCATCCATGGCGGTGCAGGTCTCACAAGGCAGCACCCGGCATCGGCGCCTTCGCGGATGTTTCAGTGGTGGAAAATCTGGACTCTTGGAAAACCCTCAGGAAGCCGGAACCGTGGTGCGGTGACTCTTGCGGTATTCACCCGGCGTTACTCCGGTCCACTTCTTGAACGCGCGGAAAAATGCACTGGCCTCGTCAAAACCGAGCATCTCCGCAATCTGGGTATTGGAGAGGTCCGGGCAGCTCAGGTAGTGGAATGCCGCTTCCATCCGACACTCGTCCTTGAGCTTTTGGTAAGACGTATTTTCCTGCTGCAGGCGCCGGCGCAAAGTAGTCACCGACATATTGAGCCGCTCCGCCACCGCTTCCGCGGCGGGCATCGACTCGCTCACGTCGCGGTTGAGAATCGTCTTTACCTTGGTCTTGATGCTGTTGGCGTTGCCGTCACTGATCACCAGGTGGTAAGGCGCGGTGCGGATAAAATCCTCCACCGTCTGCGGATTCTGCACGATTGGGTAGTCGAGATAACGGCTCTCGTATTCCAGTGCGTTGCAGGGCTGGTCGAACAGCAGCTCTTCCGCCTCGCTCTGGGCCAGGGCCAGGAACTCTTCCGGGCAGGGAAAGGAGAAATGCAGCTTGGCCAGGGGGATTTCCCGCCCCACCAGCCAGCAGTAGAAGCGGTGCCAGACCGCCAGTGTGGTGCGAATTACCCCGGGGCTGGTCTCTGCCAACAGCGCGGCAAACTCGCCCTCGGCGAGGGAACTGATGCCGGTGATGACGACGCGGTCGCGCCCATTTGCCGATTCCAGTTGCGGCTTCACCCGGAAGCCGCGGCAGATTTCCATAAATTCCGCGCTGAGGGTAATTGCCTGGCGAACCGTGGCACAGTTGACCACCGTCAGGCACAACAGGCGGAAGGAGCCGGAGCGCACGCGCCCGCCACTGAGCATGCCGAACCACTCGTCCTGGGCCAGCCACATCACGCGCTGGTACAGGCGGCCGTATCTCACCGCGGAAAAAGCTGCAGTGCCCTCGAGCTCACTCTCTGCAATATCCACGGACGCCAGCAGCTCCGCCCGATCGCAGCCGTTCCTGGCCGCCTCATCCAGCAATCGCTGGACATAGGCAATGGGAATGCGAATATCTTCTTCGCCAGCACTTGCCATTTACTTGTTTCTGCGATTGCGCAACCAGTTGAGGAATGCACCAAAGCCCACCGCCGCAGCGACGATCACGGCAAGAAAAACCAGCATCAGCACCAGGTAACTGGCGACATCGGAAACCGGCAGGTCCCAGCTCCAGATGGCCGCGGCGATAAACGCAACACAGGCAAGGACACTGGTAATAAAGGATCGACGGCGTTTCGGGGCCATATCGGAGTACTTCTTCAGTAAAATGAATGGTTGGTCGCTACGGATCGACAACACTACCCTAAATACTATAGGAAGCAGGGCTTTGTCAGACACAGGCCCGAGTCGAGCTGGATTGCCGTCGAGACCTGCGAACGAGTCCATTAGATACCTGCCGTTTGCGGCGCAGAATCGTGAATCATCGTTCCCGCAGTGTCAACGGCAGGCAGTCTCACAGACTGCCTCCAGGGGTTTGATGGAGAGCAGACGATGAAAAAACAGCACTTGCTCTACCGCGCAGAAGACCGTTCCACACTGCGCAAACTGGGCATCTGGATCGAATGCCTGGCACTCGCGCTGGGATCCCTGTTGCTCGGGATCCTGCTGCTGACGTGAGGTCCTTGCACTCAGCCGTTGCCGCCAATAATACCGCCTTTCGCCAGCCGCCCCGGATCGAGGATTTTTACCAGCTCTTCTTCTGAAAGGTCGGTCATCTCAACCGCAACCTCAAGCACCGGACGACCGCTGGCATAGGCGGCTTTAGCTATCTCCGCGGCCCTGGCATAGCCGATTACCGGATTGAGCGCGGTCACCATGATCGGGTTTTTTGCCAGTGCCTGTGCAATCTGCTCACGATTCACGGTAAATCCGTCGATCGCCTTATCTGCCAACATTTTTGCCGCATTCGCCAGCAGGAGAATACTTTCGTGCAGCGAGTGGGCCACCAGCGGCAGCATCACATTCAATTGGAAGTTACCGCTCTGGCCGGCAATGGTAATAGCCGTGTCATTGCCGATCACTTTTGCCGCGACCATAGCCACGGATTCGGCAATCACCGGGTTCACTTTCCCCGGCATAATACTGCTGCCCGGCTGCAGTGAAGGCAGCGCAATTTCCCCAAAACCGGCCAGCGGCCCACTGTTCATCCAGCGCAGGTCATTGGCAATTTTCATCATCGCCACGGCAGTGGTCTTCAACTGCCCGGACACTTCCACCGCGGTATCCTGGCTGGAGATTGCCGCAAACAGGTTTTCCGCCGGCTGCAGTGCAATGCCGCACTCGGTACTCAGGCGGCGGGCAAACAGCTCGGCAAAATCCCCGTGGGCATTGAGTCCGGTACCCACCGCCGTCCCCCCCTGGGCCAGTTGTGCCAGCCGCGGCAGACTACTTTCCAGCCGTTCACAGCTGTGATCAATCTGCGCGCTCCAGCCGGACAACTCCTGCGACAGCGTAATGGGTACCGCGTCCATCAGGTGTGTGCGGCCGGTCTTTACGACATCCGCCACCGACTCGGATTTGCGATAGATGGCATCGTGTAAATGGCGCAGCGATGGCAGCAGGTGGTTTTGAATTTCCAGCATGGTGGACAGGTGAATCGCGGTCGGGATCACGTCATTGCTGCTCTGGCTCATATTGACGTGGTCGTTGGCACCCACAGCGAGGCCGGACTCCCGCTCCGCCAGTCGCGCCAGCACCTCGTTCACATTCATATTGGTGCTGGTACCGGAACCGGTCTGAAACACATCGACGGGAAACTGCCGGGGAAAATCTTCCTTCAACGCCCGCTCGCAGGCCTGCAAAATGGCCGCGGCAATATCCGCATCCAGCAGCCCGAGGGCCAGGTTGGTTTCGGCCGCGGCCCGCTTGATCGCGATCACTGCGCGGATAAACGGTGCCGGCAGTGGGTAACCACTTACCGGGAAGTTGTTGACTGCGCGCTGGGTCTGGGCACCGTAAAGTGCACTCTGCGGCACTTCCACCTCACCCAGGCTGTCCTTTTCAATACGGTACTGGTCACCACGGTCTTTTTCCGACATGCATTGATCCTTTGCCCCCTGTGATACAGGGCTAGAGCTTTACCGAACGGAAAGGGTAGCGCCGGAAATGCGCAAATGGAAATGGTGAGCCAGGCGCTCAGACGCTGACGCGCCCTTCCTGGGTCCATTCACAGCGCACCTGCATATCACCGCAACCGGGCTCGTGATACAGGCCTGCGGCCTCCCAGGTGAAGGAGTGGGTACCGGAGAGTTCGGTTTCCAGGTGCACGGTCGCGGAGACCCAGTACATGCTGCGCAGCAGTTCCTCGAACTTCTGGATCCAGTGATTCCACTCGTACTCCACTGCGCGATAGGAAGCACCAAAGTGAATCACATCGGTCTGGTACTGGGATTGCTTGACCTTGATGGTGGGAATGGAAAACATGTCGCGGCACAGAAATGGCCACTCATCGGCACTGGGCAGCGCGAGTACCGCTTCGCGATTCACCCGGCGGCGCTCACTGCCACCGGCCAGGCTGTTACTGTCTTTGATACAGCCGTAGACAATAGATTCCTGATCGCCCTGAATCACTCTGCACAATCCTCGCGAAGGCAGCAACGCGCCTGAATCTGACCCGGTCAGCGATGTCACCGGGTCAATAAATACACTGATGCAATATCACTCTTGCTGCCAACTTTAACGGCGCAACCGCGAGAAAGCCACCACCCAGTGGAGACAAATCGCCACCGGGTTCGCATTTCCAGATTGCCGGAGAAAACAGCAGAATTTATGCTGTTTTTTCATTCAGAACGATCAGATTTCGATACCCTCATCGCGCAACATCGCGATGAAGGCTTCCTCGTCGAGAACCGGGATCTCCAGGTCGCGGGCTTTGTTCAGTTTGGACCCGGCGCCCGGTCCGGCGACTACGGTGTGCGTATTCGCCGATACACTGCCGGCCACTTTCGCGCCCAGGCGCTGCAGGTAATCTTTGCCTTCGCTACGGGACAGGGTTTCCAGTTTGCCGGTCAAGACCCAGGTCTGGCCCGCGAGGGGCTGTTCGCCCTCTTCCCGCGCTTCCGCTTCCCAGAAAATGCCCGCCTGTTTCAGCGCTTCAATTTCTTCCAGGTTGTGCGGCTGCTCGAAAAACTCGGCAACGAAATGCGCCACCACCGGACCCACATCCTCGACCTGCTGCAACGCTTCCGTATCCGCCTGCATCAGGTTGTCGAGCTCACCGAAATGCCGCGCCAGGTTGCGCGCGGTGGCTTCACCCACTTCGCGAATACCGAGCGCGTAGAGGAATTTAGGCAGCGTCGTATGCTTGCTTCGCTCGAGGGCATCGAGCAGGTTTTGCGCGGACTTTTCCCCCATCCGCTCCAGTGCAACCAGCGGCTCCAGTTCGAGCCGGTACAACCCGGATACCGAGTGCAGCAGACCTTCATCCACCAGCTGGTCCACCAGTTTGTCTCCCAGGCCGTCGATGTCCATCGCCTTGCGGGAGGCAAAATGCTTGATCGCCTGCTTGCGCTGGGCACTGCAAATAAGGCCGCCGCTGCAGCGGGCAACCGCCTCTCCCGGAGTGGTTTCCACCGGGGACTCGCACACCGGGCAGTGATCGGGAAACTCGATTTTGCGCGCATCGTCGGGGCGGCGGCTTTCCACAACCGAAACCACCTGCGGAATCACATCGCCGGCGCGGCGCACGATCACGGTATCGCCGATCTTTACCCCCAGGCGCTCGATTTCGTCGCGATTGTGCAGGGTGGCATTGGAAACCGTGACGCCACCCACAAAGACCGGTTCCAGGCGCGCAACCGGCGTCACTGCACCGGTGCGACCCACCTGGAATTCCACGTCCAGCAGCCGGGTCATTTCCTCCTCTGCAGGAAATTTATATGCAATAGCCCACCTAGGTACCCTCGCTGTAAATCCCAGCCGTCTTTGAAGTGGAAGACTGTTAACCTTGAAAACGATACCATCAATTTCAAATGGTAAAGAACCCCTTCTTTCACTCATCTCATGATAATAGTGCAAACATTCCTTTATACCTTTAGCAGTTTTTAGATATCTATTTTCACTAAACCCCCAAGTACTTAACAAGTCGAGCATCTTAGATTGCTCTATAGGCATCTCAACTCCTTCGAAATTACCAACGCCATACACAAAAAACTTCAAAGGGCGCTTAGCAGTTACTCGAGAATCTAATTGGCGAAGACTTCCACCCGCCGCATTTCTAGGGTTCACAAATGGTTTTTCACCTTTCTTTATTGCTCTCTCATTAAATTTTTTAAAACCATTTTTGGGCATAAAGATCTCACCACGAACTTCCAACAGTGGAATATCTTGGTTCGATTTAATACTTAAAGGCACAGAGCGGATAGTACGAACATTCTCAGTAATATCCTCCCCTACATAACCATCGCCTCGAGTAGCAGCTCTTACAAATTTTCCATCTATATAAGTTAGACTTATTGCAATTCCATCCAACTTCAACTCGCAAGAGTACTCAATTTTATTATCTATATTTATTCGATCTCGAATTCGACGATCAAACTCAAACAAATCCTCTTCGTTAAATGCGTTATCCAAAGAAAGCATTGGTACTTCATGCTGAACTTCTTCAAACATAGCTAAAGGAGCACTCCCCACTCTTTGAGTAGGCGAATTAGGGTTTACTAACTGTGGATACTCCTTCTCTAACTCTTGAAGCTCACGCAACAGACGATCATATTCGGCATCAGGTATTTCAGGATTATCTTCTCTGAAATACATTTCATTAGCGCGATTTAGGAATTCATTTAGAAAGGCTGCTCTATTTAGAGCATCATTTGGAACATTATTCGTCATTGTATATTCGCAAAAATGGGGAATTCTTGCTCAGACTTAGCGATCCTTTGCCAGTCTCATCGTGAGTATTTAAGAATGCACGAGCCAACCATGGCTCGTGCAAAATAGTAGGTTTTACGCCTGCGCCCGGGCCAGGGCCTTGCGGCGCTGGAATTCCATTACCCGCTGGCGGTAGTGCTCTGCGGTCTGCCCGGT
>ENA-ORCV01000360-ORCV01000360.1-marine-metagenome-genome-assembly--contig:-NODE-360-length-36891-cov-5.104879_pt1 | contig 36891 bp, 34 predicted proteins | sample MGYA00237779_ERZ508509 | MGnify/ENA primary metagenome ERZ508509 (study PRJEB26180, sample SAMN06268772) | marine metagenome | isolation source: Bioluminescent Bay, La Paraguera, Puerto Rico | place... | reverse complement strand
AGTGGTTAAATCCATCAGACTGTAAATCTGACGCCTCAGGCTACACTGGTTCGAATCCAGTCCCCTCCACCACCCCCATGAACCTGACAACTTTCCCAGCACGGCATTTGCCAAGTGGCCGGGCCTGGTATCGCTACACACGTTTCAGCGGTCTGGTTCTGCGGCGGGACTGCTTGCCGGAGCGCGGTAAAACCGCTACCGCTCCAGTCATGAGCCGCAACAAATTTCCGCCCAAGCCCAAATACGATCCCGACACCGGGCCAGTCTATCTCTATGGCCTGCACACGGTCCGCGCCGCGCTCGACAATCCGGGCCGCATCAAGAAGGCCCTATTGGCCACCCCTAATGCCCTGAACCGGCTCAAGGAAACTGGGGAGATCGGCAAGGTGCCGGTAACCGAGACCACCCCCAAGGAACTCGATCGCCTTTTGGGCGGCGAAGCCGTTCATCAAGGTGTGGCGCTGGAAGTTGACCCGGTCAGCCGCTTTGGACTCAACGACATTACCAAACTCAGCCTCGTGGTCGTGCTTGACCAATTGACCGACCCACACAATGTCGGCGCTATCCTGCGCACCGCCTGCGCCTTCGGCGCCGATGCCGTCATCACCACCGCCCGCCACTCGCCACGAGAGACCGGCGTGATGGCAAAAGCCGCCTCGGGCGCGCTCGATCTCGTGCCCATGATCGAGGTGCGCAATCTCGGCGACACGCTCGAAAATCTCAAGGAACGCGGCATGTTAGTGCTGGGTTTTGATTCGGAAGCTGAGGAGCAGCTGCGTCCGCGCACAGATTCGATCCCGCTGGCCGTGGTCCTGGGCGCAGAAGGCAAGGGGCTGCGGCAGCGTACAAGAGAGCTCTGCGATGAGATGGTCCGGCTCGACATGCCCGGCCCCATCAAGTCGCTCAATGTTTCCAACGCGGCAGCCATAGCGCTGTTTGCCGCCACTGCAGGTAAGATCAAGTGAGCCAGTTTGAGCCATTTGCGATGGCCCTGAGGTTGTCCGGCGTCACGGTGCCCCAGAAGGAATTGGATATTGCGCTCAAACAGCTCTCTATACGCTACGAACCCGAGGACGTAGAGAACAGCCATTACGCCCAGATCGACGTGCCAGTCGCCAACCCGATCCGGGCAATTCTGGACCTGGCGGAGCGCTCGGGCGTCGCCATCGCCACCATGCTCGAGGACCGACGCATCGGCAAGGCAGTGCTCGATATTGCATTCGACTATCCCAGTGAGGGCGAATCCATGTCAGCCCGCCTGCCCGCACATGCCGCCGCGGCCATAGCATTCCATGGCATCGACATCGAAATTTCAGTCTATCTGACTGACGTCGAGGACGATGAAGACTCATGAGCACCGCTCCTGTAGCTGTAGAGAGTGATACGGATTCTCCAAATTCGAGAGATCACTGAAGAAATAAATTAGTAGCTTCATAGACTTAAGACAAAGCCCATCCAGTTGGAACGGAATCGGTCCTTCCACCGCCCAAGCTTGGTTGGGCACATCTGGTATGGGCAAGTCCGCATGGCTCGTATCGGCAACCGCCTAGAAAGCCATGTTGACCGCAGCACCATGTCGGAGTGGCATAGCTATAGAATCGATGTGATGAGACGCTCTCCATAGAGTTTCCATTGTTGGGGGGAGCTCTTCCATCTTGTCATGAAGGTCCAGAAGTCCGGGCCTGTCATCCTTAGCGATGAATGATCGTGCTTCCGAAGTTGGGCGGAACAAACTCGCTCGGGAAAGCGACATCGGAGAGGGGGCCGTCACACTTGGGACGGCAGCTAGGCGCCCCATTTCAGATGAGGTGGATGGCTCCCGCTCCCGGCATCTGAGTGCCAAAGTGGGTTTGCTATCAGGGCCCGCGGCGAGGTCTACCAAGCTCGCCGTACCCCAGGCCTTGCAGCGTAAAATCAGAGAGTCCTGAAGCAAGATCCAGTTCGAGCCAATTAAACGGCTCCATGAAGTTGTGAGAGCGACGCGATGTGATGGCGAAACCGGTCAGGCCGGAAACAGGGACAACCCGTCGAATGTCTGAGGCATCATAGCCTAGATTTCAGATTGGGACCCTGTTCGCCGACCCCATCAGGGCCAGCAGTCTCTACTGACTGCATCAACAGGCCGGACAGAAGACTGCACTCGACCAATGCGCCAGAACACCGAATTACCTCTTGCAATGCGGGGGCCAACCACAGAAGACATTCGTGTTGTCTCAGCCGCATCTGACAGCTGCCGGCCCGCTCATGCCGACGCCCTTCCTCAACGGGGTGGGGATGGGACTGTCCGTTTGAGACAGTTCAGCCGTGTAGGTAATCATGGCTGCTCACCAACGGGTATTGCGAAGCGTCCGCGTCCCTGCCGGTCAACGATTGGAGGACTGACGGCAGCCCTCGCTCAACGAACGGCGTGATGCCTGAGGCCATTTTGGACGTCATCGACGTGTTCGTCCAACACCCCTGCCTCCGCCGCGAAATCGGGCCAACGTTCCACGGCGTCGACAACCGCATCGAGCAAGCTCTCAACACGTGCGGCCTTCAGGCCGGCGGTTCTACCAAAAGTGATCAGGTCGGTGCGGTCAAAGCCGTCACGTTTGCCATTGAGGCTCATCTGGTGCCGGTTGGTCCATTCCCCACTAGGGTTGTAGGCATAGGCCACGTCGAATGCGGGAGACAGCCGCCACTGGCCGTCTCGATCCATGAGATACGCGATATTTTTGGGGTGATCGTCCTGATTGCGGCCAACCACGTTAAAGAGCGCACGCAGCACCTGCTGTTCAATGTCGTGGTTTTCCGCATCGAGGCGCCGAAGGACCTGTATGGCCTGCTCGTATGAATGGGCGCCGGCAACATTGAAATCGTAGTGCATCATCGCGGTCAGGGATTGCATATGCAGCTTGCCGCCTCCATTAGGCCGATCGAAACGACGGGTCATGAAGTGCGCTCGGCCATTCTCCAAGTGCAGCCGACAACGGCTCATCTCGATACCGCATGCCGTGGCCATCAGGTGATAGGCGAACTCTATCCTGCCGAACCCTTGTGGATCGACGAGCTCCTTGTCGGAATTCTTGTCGACGCCATCAAACTTGAGCAGCCAGTGTTCAAAGTCCGCTTCGGTGTTGACCTGGCCCGAGCGGAATTCACCTGTCCTTTCGTTCCAAGACAGTACGGCCTTCGCCCGCGCCCCGCCGGCGGAGGTGCCGACCCTGAGGATGTCCTCCATGGCGTGCTCATCGTCGGCGATGCCGGACAGCTTGCCCTTGAGGCGGCCCCTCTCATCGAGGATCTGGTTCGCAACATCGACCAATTCGCCGATGTTGACCTTGCCTGCCCGCCGGGTGGCCGCGTTCGTCGCCGGTTCGAACTCCAGTGCCCCAACCCCGCGCGTGCCGATGTAGCAAAGGCGCTCAACCGGATTGAAGGAGTTGGGGGCGCGGCCCTGACGGGCAAGCCAGGTATCGATTAGCTTGTTACCGTACTTGTCCGGCAACGAGTCCGCGAGCAGACCGGGTAATCCCTTGAAGGTATCTCGCGGGAGGGCAGGAAACGAGTAAGGCAGTGTCCTCGACGGCATGGTCAAGGGAGCGATTTCGATGCCAGATTCCACCATTTCCGGAGCGAACTGGAACACGCCATATTGCCTGGAATCGTCCCAAGAGACGGCGCCGACCTGTGTGCCCCAGAGCTTGACAGCAGCGTCCGTCATTGTTCACCCCACCGGAACGGCCTTTTGGGCGCCGGACTGTCTTTCGTGCTAGCGCGGAGTCGCTCCCTGCCGCGCTGCTGCACGCGTTCCATAGGTCGGATTTGGGGATCAGGAAGCAACGCCTCCAGGTGCGATCCCAGGCCCAGGGCGGAAATGACTCGAACCAAGCTATCAATGGTTCCGCCTTCTCCCGCTTCGAGTCGGACCAAGGTGCGTGTCCCTACACCCGCCTTGTTAGCCAGGTCTGCCTGCGTGACATTGGACGCTAGTCTCAGCCGCCGCAGCCGGTCCCCAAGGTCGGCTACGATTTGCCCGCTGCTCGCAATGGCATAATCCACGGTATCTGCCATATATGACCTTTTAGCTTAATTTAGATGTTAGAATATGCCGATTACGGCCGATTATGTCAATATGCCAAAAGTGGCCTTTAAGTGACGACAGCGGCATTTTACGCGCCATTATAGGCTGATTATGTGTACCTATGATGGCGCGGAATAGTTCGCGCGTGGCGCTGGTTCCGCTCAGAGGAGAAAGCTGAAGCCGCGGCCGGTGCAGGGCGCGATACAACGGGGCCGTCCATACACGGCACCAATCATGCCGTTTGTCGGATCCTGATGCGGGGGCCGCAAACAGCCTGACCGCACGCCAATATGGACAACTAACCGCACCCTAGGTGGTAGCGCCGAAGGTTCCAAGCCGACGGGGACCGACGCCTGGCGCAAGTACTACAACGAGGTTCGTCCTCACTCGGCGATCGCATACAACGTCCCGATCGCGTTGCAGAATCCCGGTGGCGCCACCAGCCCGTCATCGTGAAGAAAGCCGGAAAACTCTACTCACCGGCGATCCAAAGATTGGTCTCAGTGCACAAACCCAAGGACTCTCCGTAAAACCGGAGGGGACTGGCGGCCCTTTTATTTTGTCGGACTATGAGTGACAATCCGATTGCCCAAATTGGGAAACTTCGATTCCATGGACACCAAAAAAATCAATGAAATCAGTCCAGATTGGAAATTTCGATTCACTCTCTACAGCTCCGACCAATTGGGCCGGCAATATCGCCTTTGGCGCCTCCTCCGTGCTGCATCCGGCGACAGTTGAACAGGCTCAAGCGGCGGTACGCTCGTCCCACAAGGTTCGCGTCCTCGGCTCCGGACACTCCTTCAATCGTATCGCCGACACGAACGGCACATTGATCTCGCTTTCCAAGCTCAAGCGCAACATCAGCATCGACGCCGAGGCTCAAAGCGTAACGATTGACGGCGGCGCCACCTATGCCGATATCGCCCCGCAGCTCCACCGCGCAGGGTTTGCGCTGGCCAATGTCGCCTCATTGCCCAGTATCACCGTGGCAGGTGCGGTGGTGACCGCCACGCATGGGTCGGGCGACGGAAACAAGAACCTTTCCGCCGCCGTTTCGGCCCTCAAGCTGATCACCACCGATGGCGAGTTGATCAGCCTGAAGCGCGGCGATGCCGCCTTCGAGGGTGCAGTCGTGAGTTTGGGCAGCCTGGGCGTGATCGTGGAACTGACCTTGGACATCGTTCCCAGCTTTGACATCCGGCAAAATGTCTATCTCAACCTGCCCATGGCAACAGTCACGAACCGGCTCGATGAACTCATGTCGCGCGCCTACAGCGTGAGCCTGTTCACGCGCTGGCAAGGCGAAACAACTGACCAAATCTGGGTGAAAGCGCGGGCCCAAGCGGGAGAACCTGCGGAAGAGATCTTTGGTGCTACACCGGCCACAATCCCATGCCACCCTATTCCCGGAATGGATGGTACGTCGTGCACCAGACAAATGGGCGTGGTAGGCCCCTGGCACGAGCGGCTATTCCACTTTGCGATCGGCAGTACAGCATCCGCTGGCGCAGAGCTTCAATCGGAATTTTTCGTTGCTCGCAAAGACGCGCCCACAGCAATCGAAGCCTTGCACGCGGTGCAGGACACCTTCGCCCCTGCCCTGTTCATATCCGAAATCCGCTCGGTCGCCGCCGATAATCTGTGGCTAAGCTCGGCCTACCAGCAGGACACTATCGGCTTTCATTTCACCTGGAAGCCTGATTGGGAGCCAGCCCTGTCGGCCATTGGGGCGATTGAAGCAACGCTCCGGCCCCTCCGCGCCCGCCCACATTGGGCGAAGGTGTTCACCATGCCATCGGATGAGGTTCAGGCGCTGTTCCCGAGACTGACGGATTTCTGTGATTTGGCTGACCGCCTCGACTCTGCAAGCAAGTTCCGCAACCGGTTTGTGACCGATCTTCTGTTCGCCTAAACGACCCTATAGACCTGTCACATCTGCGGTGATGATGCTGCGACCGAAGATACCATGCGCTTTTGGCACAAGACGGACGACTGAGTAGCCGCGCGCCTCAAGTTCAGCGAGGAAGTCAGGCAACAGATCCACAGTCCGCTGATGGATGTCGTGGAACAGGATAATGCCGCTTCCACGCGCTTCCAGCCGATCGAGCGTCCGATTGGCCACGGACTGTGCGCTTTCCTTGTAGTAGTCCTTGCTGTCGATGTCGACGTCGAGAACGACCATGTCCCCGTGAAGGAGGCTGGTGCGCAAAAATCCCGTTTGCGCCAGATAAGGAAACCGGAAGAAGGGGGAGAGCATGTCCGCGCCTCCGAGGGCCTCGGCCACGGCGGCCTCGCCCCGCGCGATTTCGTCGAGTGCGGCTTGACGCGAAAGGTTGGCCAGGTTGGTGTGATCGTAGGTGTGGCTGCCAACGGTGTGCCCCCGCAGAGCCACCTCTCGTGCCAGGGCCGGATTGGCCGCTGCCGCCGACCCAAGCATCAGGAAGGTACCCTTCACCCCATATCGATCCAGCGCGTCCAGTATTTTAGACGTCTTGCCGGCTCGAGGGCCGTCATCAAATGTAAGAATGACTTCGCCGGGGCGCAGCACAATCTCGGATGTTGATGCCACCTCCAGCGTCCGCCCGGCCAACTGGCTGGCGCCAAGAATCTTGTTCGGCATGGCTTGGTTCATTCTGGCGGAGGCGCTGCGGGCCACTCCTCCCGTAACCACATCGTCACGAGATGCGGCAGCACCGGCAGTCAGAGAAGTATGGCTGACTGGCTTGGCGCAACCAGCCATGGTGAGTGCGAGCAGGCCCGACAGCAACAACGCAGAAAAGAACCGCAAATCAGAGCCCACCCGTCCAAATCAAGTGGACTCACTTTTGCCAATTATGGTTAACGATCCCCTCGCAAAAGCTTAAGGATTACTTACCCGCCAAAGTTTTGGCTTTCCGCCCAAGAGTATCGAGCGCACTGAGGAACGCAGACCGGTCGGCGGCGCGAAAGCCGGCATTGTACCCAGCAATTTCCCCGGTCTCGCGTAGGTGCTGCTTGAGGTCGCGCATTGCGAGCGCCATTCCAATCGAAGCCGTGGTGAATGGCTTGCCGGTGAAGCCGAGCACGTGACACCCCTTGTCGATGGCTCGGCTGGCGAGGGGAATGTCGGCCGTCAGCACAATGTCATTGGCCGCAGCGTTCTCCGCGATCCAGTCATCGGCCGCATCTGCCCCTGCCGGAACCACCACCACGCGCACCATCGGATCGCGCGATGGCCGGATGCCGCCATTGCTGACGAAGGTGACCACCAAGCCTAGCCGTTCGGCGACTCTGCGTGCCTCCTCCTTGACCGGGCAGGCGTCGGCATCGACGAAAATCTGGGGGTCAGGCATGGGCCACGATATCCAGGATAAAGCGCAACCGCTCGGCTACCGGAGCCAATGGCAGTTCGACAACCTCGTAGCCCGTCTCTTCGTAGGCGTCACGCAAGGGACCATAGATGCGTTGTGCGTGTTCCCAACCTTCCGTTCGCTCCTCGTCATCGGCGTAGATTTCGCGCCAGGGCGGGGCGAAGAAAGCCTTGCGATTGTAGCGATAGAGCCAGGCGGCACGGGTGAAATGATCCGTCTCGCTCAGCTTCATGATGCGGCCATAAGCTACGAGGTCGGGGATACCCCTGTCACAAAGCGCTGGCCCCTTGGATGCCCTGAGCGTCTCATGGGTCTGGATGTCACGGTCCAGCATCAACTCGGCAAAGCGTGCTGCGTCGCGCCATTGCAGAGCCGGACCGTCAACGGCCGACTGAACCTGGATAACCGCTCTTGCGGCCTCTCGGCCAACGCGAATGCCATGGGCCGCCGCCGCTTTGAGCAGCGTGGTCTTGCCCGCACCGGGGGCACCGGTCAGCACGAACAGGCATTCACCAGCATAGGTCATGCTGTTGCCTCGCAAACATTTTTTGGGGGTCGCGGCGCCATGCCGCTCGTTCACCCTATCCAACGCGTGAAGGTCAGTAAACCACCACGCTGCGAATGCTCTCGCCCGAATGCATCATGTCGAAGCCCTTGTTGATGTCTTCGAGCCGAAGAGTGTGGGTAATCATGGGATCGATCTCGATCTTGCCGTCGAGATACCAGTCGACGATTTTCGGTACGTCCGTGCGGCCCTTGGCGCCACCGAACGCGGTACCCATCCAGGTCCGACCTGTTACAAGCTGGAACGGGCGCGTGGAAATCTCCTGCCCTGCCCCGGCCACGCCGATGATGACCGATTTACCCCAACCGCGGTGAGCACACTCGAGCGCCTGACGCATAACCTTGGTGTTGCCGGTGCAATCGAACGTGTAGTCGGCGCCGCCGATAAGGTCCCCTCGCCGCTTGGTTAGGTTCACGATGTAAGGAACCACGTCCTCGCCGATTTCGGTGGGATTGACGAAATGAGTCATCCCAAAGCGTTCGCCCCATTCCTTCTTGCCGTTGTTGATATCCACGCCAATGATCATGTCGGCACCTGCCAACCGCAGACCCTGGATGACGTTGAGGCCGATGCCCCCCAGTCCGAAGACGACAGCAGTAGAGCCGATCTCGACCTTGGCCGTGTTGATCACCGCCCCGATGCCGGTGGTCACGCCGCAACCGACATAGCAAACCTTTTCAAAGGCGGCGGCCGGATCGATTTTGGCCACGGCAATTTCGGGCATGACCGTGTAGTTCGAAAAGGTCGAGCAGCCCATGTAGTGAAAAATAGGCTTGCCTTCGTACGAGAAGCGGGACGTTCCATCGGGCATCAGTCCCTGCCCCTGCGTCGCGCGGATGGCGGTACACAGATTGGTCTTTCCCGACCGGCAGGAATAGCACTCACGGCATTCAGGGGTGTAGAGCGGAATGACATGGTCGCCCTTCTTGACCGAAGTGACGCCTGCCCCCACATCGACCACTACACCAGCGCCTTCATGGCCCAGAATCGACGGGAAAAGCCCTTCGGGATCGGCACCACTAAGAGTGAAGTCGTCCGTATGGCACAATCCGGTGGCCTTGATCTCAATGAGAACTTCACCTGCCTTTGGACCTTCCAGATCGACCTCGACAACTTCAAGGGGCTTTCCGGCAGCAAAGGCGACGGCGGCGCGGGTTTTCATTGCAAGCATCCTCCAGATTCCGTGGCTGGAAGATGGCACGCACCTGAGGCGCGCCGCAACCGTCAGCTGCTCCCGCTTCCAAGGCTCAACATGACATTGACCGCAGAGGCGAGGATAAGCGTGTTGTAAAGATGCGAGAAGACCAGATGATAGACGACCAAGCGGCGCATATTGCTGCTGGTAGTCTTGGTGTCCGAGGTAGCCACTGATGTGCCCACGGTATAGGAGAAATACATGAAGTCCGCCCCATCTGGGTCGCTATCGCCCTGAAATTCCAGCCCGCCTTCGACCTCTCCGTCTTCCCCGGTGGCCGGCGCCTGATAATATTCATAGGCATAGTGAAGGGCCCCGAGAGTCTGGACCGTGAACCAGCCGAGAAGAACGGATATGACGCTGGCTACGACCTGCCAGGGATCAGGGTCCTGTCCACCGCTCAATGCGAGGAACAGCGACACGATTGAAGCCATGACGACGATGAAGACAATCAGGAAGATGCCTGCGCCCGGTGTGTCCTCCTCCTGCGCGTGCTCCCGCAAGTAGTCCGATGTCAGGTGCGGCAGTTTGATATAGGTCAGACCCAGGAAGACAACAAACAAGACATTGCTGCCCAGGCTGACGGCATAATCCGGCAGCAGCCAGATGGCTGTCGCGAGCGCCGCCGCTCCACACACAAGGCTTAGGTAGAAAGGCGCATGCCGCGGCATGAGCCGCTCCACCACCTTTTGCCGGAGCAGGACTGGATGGCGCGCGTTGCGCGGAGCATCGCGCCGCGTGCCGTGGTTACCAGTTGCCTTTGCCTTAGCTTTAACCATTGGGTCCGAAAAGCCATCGCCGGTTCAAACCCGGCAACGGCTTAACGCGCTCTAGCCCTGAATGGCTCCCGGACCCGGCTCGGCGCCGGGTGGAACCTTGCCCATTATGATCATGCCCAGAACTTCGTCCTTGGTGACATCCGAAGTCTTGGCCTGGCCCACAACCTGCCCATTCTTCATCACCACAACACGATCAGCGAGATCGAAGACATCGTGAATGTCGTGGCTGATCAGAAAGATGCCAATGCCTTCGGATTTGAGCTGCTTGATGAGTTCACCGACCTGCGCAGTCTCCTGCGGGCCGAGCGCTGCCGTCGGCTCGTCCATAATCAAGATGCGGGCGTTAAAAAGTATGGCCCTGGCAATAGCTACTGACTGACGCTGTCCACCCGAAAGCGCCTTAACTGGCTCCTTGAAGCGGCGGAAGTTCGGATTAAGCCGCCCCATCACCTCACGCGCCTTGGACTCCATCGCGGCATCGTCAAGTGTGCCGAGAGACGTCACCATTTCGCGGCCGAGAAACAGATTGGCGGCGGCATCGACATTATCAGCAACAGCAAGCTGCTGATAAATCGTCTCGATACCATAGGCCTTGGCATCGCGTGGATTGTTGATCGTGGCAGCCTCACCGTTGATGCGGATATCGCCCGCGTCACGCTTGTAGGCGCCAGAAAGGATCTTGATCAGGGTCGACTTGCCCGCGCCATTGTGCCCAAGCAGGCCGACCACTTCGCCGGCGTGCAAATCAATCGAGGCATGGTCGACAGCCCGGATGCCGCCGAAAGAGATTGAAATATCGGTCATTTCGACCAGTGGCGTGCCGGTATTCAGCATAACGCGACTCCTAATGCTTGTTCCGGCGGTAGAGCGTGTCTAGCCACACCGCGAAGACCAGAACGATACCAACCACGATGGACTGGAGCGGGCTGTCGATCCCCATCAGCACCATGCCGGATTGCAGCGACTGCATCACCACCGCGCCCAGAAGAGCTCCTGCAATGGTTCCGACACCACCGGCCAGCGATGTGCCACCGATGACCGCCGCGGCAATGACGTAGAGTTCATCCAGCGTGCCGAGGGCATTAGTGGCTGCGTTGAGACGTGCGGTCGAAATAGCCGCCGCTATCGCGCAGAGCGCTCCCATCAGCATGAAAATCTTGACGGTCACCCAGCGGGTGTTGATGCCCGCCAGTTCGGCCGCTTCCGGGTTGCCGCCCATAGCGTAAACATAGCGGCCGAAGCGGGTCCGAGTGGCCAGGAAAGTCATGACCACGCCGACGCCCACGGCGATCAGCACCGGAATGGCGATGCCGTGCGAAATGAACAGCCCCCCCTCCGGCACAGTAATGCCGTTGGCTTCCGCGAAATTTTCGGCGATGCGGACCGGCCAGGGATAGGCATTGGCGACCCAGACAGCCGCGATAGTTGCACCGCAACCAATGACTGCGAGCGATACTTCTGCCCAGACGGGTCGCAACGGGAAGTTGAACCTCTGCCGCTGCCGCCGTCCGAAGTAGATACCCACCACGATGGCGGCACACGCGACCACAGCAACCACCCAGCTCCAGAAGCTGCCAATGGCCCCGGTGGGGCCACCACCCATCAGTTGGAACGTGGAGTCCATCGGCGCGACCGTACGTCCGGCCGTAACCCACCAGGCGGCACCGCGCCACACCAGATAACCGCCGAGCGTCACGATGAATGCGGGCACACGCAGATAGGCGATGATTGTCCCCTGCAAAGCGCCGATACCTACGCCGACCGCCAACCCCGTGGCCAATGACAGCACCCAAATCAGCGGATGGCCAAGGCCCAGTCCAAGTTGCACCGGGAGAATCTGGGTCTGCATGACCCCCATGACCATCCCGACCACACCCAGAATGGACCCCACGGACAAATCGATATTGCGGGTCACGATGACCAGCACCATACCCGTCACCATGACGGCAACCGATGCGGTCTGGACTGACAAGTTCCAAAGATTTCGCGGCGTCAGAAACAGACCACCGGAGAAGAAGTTGAACCCGACCCAAATAATTGCCAGCGCGCCGATCATGCCCAGCAGACGCGTGTCGATTTCCGTGGCGATTAGAAACCGTTGAAACGGATTTTGCACCATCTGGCTGGGATGCGTGGTGCTGGTCATGGCGCGCGGCTCGGCCATAAATTTCCCCCATGAGAACGGTGCGCCCCGTGTGCCGGGGCGCACTCAGGTTGTGGAGTTGCCGCAGCGATAGACGCCGCGGCACTTCCCACTCAACCTATATCAAGTCGTGATCAGTCACACGCCGCAACTGAACCGGCGGCCACCCCCTGGCAGACCACATCCTTGGACACCCAGCCCGCATCAATGACGACGTCGAGGTTGTCTTTGGTGATCGCCACGGGAGCGATGAAGAAGGCGTTCATGGTCACACCCTTCGGGCCACCGGCGAACGGAACGACACCGGTAACGGCATCGAGCGCAGTGCCATTCGCCAGCTCGAGAGCAACTTCAGCGGCCTTCTTGCCCAGCTCGCGAGCATCCTTCCAGACCGAAACGGTCTGGGTGCCAAGTGCGATACGGTTCAAGGCAGCATGGTCGCCATCTTGGCCAGACACCGGGACCGAACCGGCGAGCCCCTGGGCCGCCAGAGCCGCAATGGCACCACCGGCAGTACCGTCGTTCGAGGCGACGACAGCGTCAACATCGTTGTTGTTGGCGGTCAGGAACTGCTCCATGTTCGCCTGGGCGACTTCCGGGTTCCAGTTGTCGGTATACGCTTCGCCGACATTCTTGATGGTGCCAGCATCAATACCAGCCTGCAGCACTTCCATCTGACCTTCGAACAGGAAGTCGGCGTTCGGATCGGCCGAATTGCCCTTGATAAAAACGTAATTCCCTTCCGGCTGGACAGCAGCGACACCGGCAGCCTGGAGCCGCCCGACTTCTTTGTTGTCGAAGGTCAGGTAGAAGGCATCAGGGTTCTCGATGAGACGGTCGTAGCCAATGACTGGAATACCTTCGGCAACCGCAGCGGCCACGGCAGGGCCGACGGCTTCGCTATCCTGCGCCAAGACGATGATGGCATCAGCACCCTGGCTGATCAGGCTTTCAATATCCGTGAGCTGCTTGGACGCCGAAGACTGCGCGTCGGCAGAAATATACTGCGCGCCAGCCGCGTCGAGCACAGCCTTCATGGCGGCCTCGTCAGTTTTCCAGCGCTCTTCCTGGAAGTTGTTCCAGGACACACCCACGACGATCTGATCCTGGGCAATCGCCGCGCCGCAAAGCACGGTGGATGCAAGCAGGACTGCTGCAAACTTTTTCATATCTGTCCTCCCATGGGCAGCACGCTGCCCGCAATGCAAGTCGGCGGTTATACCCCAACCAGGCGCCGCCTCCCTGCGCCCTGAGCATTATTTTCACTGCTCGAAAAAACCTCTCGCATGTTGTCGCGCGCCGTGTCAACGTCCTTTTCCACACTCAAAGACAATCACCGATTGCGATATCGCTTCGGCAATGCTGTTTTGAGCCATGGGACGGGGAGAGGTCCGTTTGACGCGTAACGTCAGCGATAGTGATAGCGTCCGAAGACAGAATCGGGGTTTGATCCTGAGCGCTCTGCGCTCCGGCGGCCCTCAGTCACGCACGGCTCTTGCCGGCATCACTGGCCTGAGCCACGCCAGCGTTACTGCCATCATGCAGGACCTTCTAGCTCAGCGTGTGGTAGAGGAACTGACTAGCCCCGATCGTGCGGACGGTCGCTTGCGAGGGCGTCCAGCAACTCTGGTCGGCTTCCACCGGGCGGCAGCATATGTTGTCCTGTTTGAGGTTGATGTAAATCGACTGCGCACTTCTCTTGTCGACTATTCGGGAGTGCTCGTCGATCGAATTGAAACTCCGGTTACCCCTCAAACCTTTGCTCAAACCAGACCTTCGGCATTCTTTGCCGAGCATCTTGAGAGCCTGCGCACAAGGACTCCGAAGGCCGCACAAACCTTTCGGCGCATCGCGATCAGCGTGCAGGGGATTCTGGATCGCAACGGCGGCGGCTTGAAATGGTCGCCAATCGCCAATCTGGCCGGAACCAGCTTTGCCGACGAACTCGCTGAAATGACCGAGCTGCCCGTGGCACTCTACAAGCGTGGCCGCCTCTTGGCAGAGGGAACGCGATGGCTGGACCCTCGACTAAGCGATGCTAGTGTCGCCACGGTTTTTGTCGGATCCACTGTAGCGATGGGCCTCAGCCAACGCGGCAGCACTACCGGTCGAGACATGGGTGGCGCTACTGAATTCGGACATATGAATCACGTTCCAAACGGAGCGCTCTGCCGATGTGGCATGCGAGGTTGCATTGAAGCCTATGCTGCCGACTATGGCATCTTACGCACCAGCTTTTCTGTTCCAGATACCGCCGCTCCCGCTCCAGCGGTGCCATCCCAACAATTTGATTCGCTTATCAAACGTGCAGAAGCCGGTGACAGGGCGGCCACACACGGTTTCAACCTGGCAGGCCGCGCCATCGGCTTCGGCCTCAGTCGGATGATGGCCATGTTTGATCCCTCTCACATCCTGCTTGTTGGACCAGGGGCACGAGCACTCTCGCTCATGCGGGGTGAGATCGAGTCAGCCCTGTCAGCATCGCTTGTTTGTTCCATCAACGGCCTTCCAGCCATTTCGGCCCATCTTGACGAGCGTGAGCCAATCTTCCGGGGACTGATGATGAAGGCCCTTGCCGCCGTTGACGATGTGGATGTAGCGCCTAACTCCCACGCCCTGCGTTCGGCCTGAGCGTCAAGCAGCACACGCATGGCAGATCGTCACAGTGCACGATTGCGGCGAGCCTAAACGCTATTATTATGAACCGGCCACGAGTTAACCACCGTGCAATTGATACATAGTGTCAACGATCAGACATGCTAGTGTGATTATTGGCCGCCGCGCGAGAATTGTACAATCTTGCATACGGCACAAATCCCTGGGGGCATATTAAACGTGAGTAACATTGTGGTAGTGCCGGTGGTTCTGGCTGGCGGCCAGGGCACCCGACTGTGGCCGATGTCCCGCGCCGCGCGTCCAAAACAATTTCTGCCCCTGACTGGACCAACAAGCCTTTTCCAGAGGACATTGACACGGGTAAGTGACAGCGCCCGGTATGCCGCACCCATTGTCGTAACCAATACCGAATACCGTTTCATCGTGGCCGAGCAGGCCGCGGAGATGGGTTGTCCCCTTGCCAGCATCATGCTGGAGCCTGTGGCTCGGAACACTGCAGTTGCTATCGCTGCCGCCGCCGTTCAGGCCCAGAACCTTTTCGGTCATTCAGTAGTCCTGCATGTGTTGCCGTCAGACCATGATGTCGACACGACATCTGGCTATTGGCACGCTTTGGATGAAGCCGTGGCGGCCGCTCACGCCGGACAGCTTGTGACCTTCGGCATCCAGCCGGGCTCTGCTGAAACCGGTTTTGGCTATATCAAGTGCGATGCCAAGGTTGGGGAAGGAGCGCGCCCGGTGGAGCGCTTCGTCGAAAAACCCAACCTTCAACGCGCGGAAGAAATGTTGGCCGAAGGCGGCTATTATTGGAACTCGGGCATGTTTGTGATTGGCGCCTCGACCTTCCTCGCCGAATGTGAATCCCTGTCACCTGAAACCCTGGTCGCGGCCCGCAACGCCACGCAGCAGGCGCAGAAGGACCTCGACTTCCTCCGTCTGGACGAGGCGGCGTTTGCCATGGCCCCCAACATTTCGGTGGACTACGCCATCTTCGAGAAGACCGCAAAGGCAGCGGTGGTCGCCGTGGACTTTGGCTGGTCGGATCTGGGTAGTTGGGATGCAGTCTGGAAGAACGCCCCACGCGACCCGGCGGGCAATGTGTCTAAAGGCCCCGTCACGCTTGAAGGTGTCAGCAATTCCCTGGTCATCAGCGACCACGCCCATGTCGCTGTGAGCGGGGTGGAAGACGTGACGGTGATAGCTACCAATGACGCGATTTATGTGGGGCGCCTGTCTGCAGCCCAAAAAGTCGGTGAGATGGTCAAGCAGTTGAAGGCCAACCAGACGACTTCAGGACTGACGGAAATTCACCGCACGGCCTACCGCCCTTGGGGCGGCTATTCGTCGGTACTTAACGGAGACCGGTTTCAAGTCAAACGCCTCTTCGTCAAACCGGGCAAGAAACTCAGCCTGCAGAAGCATCACCACCGGGCGGAACACTGGATCGTCGTCCGCGGCACCGCGGAGGTGACCATTGATGGCACCGTCAAGACCCTGTCGGAGAACGAATCTATCTATCTTCCACTGGGCTGCGTGCATCGCCTTGCCAATCCTGGCAAGATCGAGCTCGAACTTATCGAAGTTCAAACCGGATCCTATCTAGGCGAAGACGACATCATCCGCATCGAGGACGAATTCGGACGCAGTTAAGTGACGGGGCCACAACGTCGGGCCACCCAAAGCACCAAATGAAGAAGGGCGCCGGATGGCGCCCTTCTCACTAGAACTTCAGGAACCCATACAATTTGTCGGCGAGTATTTCGGGTGATTGTGTTGCGCCGTTGAGGGTTATTTCGGGGTTTTGGGGTGTTTCGAAGGGGGAATCGATGCCGGTGAAGTTGGTGATTTCGCCGCGGCGGGCCTTGGCGTACAGGCCCTTTGGGTCGCGGCTTTCGGCCACCTCCAGGGGGGTGTCGACATAGACTTCGGTAAAGGCGATGTCCCCGGCGATCTCCCGGGCCAGGCGGCGTTCCTTCTCGAAGGGCGAGATGAACGAGACCAGCACGATCAGCCCGGCATCGGCCATCAGCCTGGCCACTTCGGCCACCCGGCGGATGTTCTCCACCCGCGCCGCCTCGGTAAAGCCCAGATCCCGGTTCAGCCCGTGGCGCACATTGTCCCCATCCAGGATGTAGCAGTGTCGGCCCTCCGCCGTCAGCCGCTTCTCGAGAAGATTGGCTACCGTCGACTTGCCCGAACCCGACAGCCCGGTGAACCACACGATCTGTGGGGCCTGTCCCTTCAGCCGCGCCCGCACCTGCCGGTTCACATCGAAGGACTGATAGGTCAGGTTCTGCGCCCGCCGCAGCCCGAACTCGATCGTGCCTGCCCCCAGCGTCGCATTGGTCAGCCGGTCGATCAGGATGAACCCGCCAGTCAGCGCATTGGCCGCATAGGGGTCGAACGCGATCGGCCGGTCCGTGGCGATCGTCACCGTCGCCACCTCATTGAGGTCGATCTTGGTCGCTGCCGTCTGCTCCAGCGTGTTCACATTGGTCCGGAACTTGAGGTCGGTGATCGTGGCCGGCACCAATTGCGTGCCCAGCTTGAGCAGATAGGACCGCCCCTGGAACGCCGGCTCGTCATTCATCCAGATCAGCCGCGCCTGGAACTGGTTCGAATATTCCGGCGTCTCGCCCGGTCGCGACAGCACATCGCCGCGCGAGATGTCCACCTCCCGGTCCAGCACCAGCGTCACCGCCTGCCCGGCAATGGCCCGATCGAGATCCCCGTCCATGGTCACGATGCGGCTGATCCGCGCCGGCTTACGCGAGGCCGCGATCAGCACCTCGTCCCCCACCCCAATGGCCCCCGAGGCCAGCGTCCCCGAAAAGCCTCGGAAGTCCAGGTTCGGCCGGTTCACCCACTGCACAGGAAAGCGGAAGGGGCTGCCCGTGCGGTCCTCGGCCACCGCGATGGTCTCCAGATACGGCACCAGCGCGCTGCCCTGGAACCATTCCGTCCGGGCGCTCGGGGCAAGGATATTGTCCCCCCGCAGCGCCGAGACCGGCACTGCCGCCAGCGTCTTGAACCCCAAGGGTTCGGCAAAGGCCCGGAACTCGGCCTCGATCCGATCGAACACGGCCTGATCATAGTCCACAAGGTCGATCTTGTTGACCACCAGCACCACATGCTTGACCCCCACCAGCGAGAGGATGAAGCTGTGCCGCCGCGTCTGGGTCAGAACCCCCTTGCGCGCATCCACCAGCACCAGGGCAAGCTCCGCATTGGAGGCACCCGTGGCCATGTTGCGGGTATATTGCTCATGGCCCGGCGTATCCGCCACGATGAACTTGCGCTTGTCGGTCGAGAAGAACCGGTAGGCCACATCGATGGTGATCCCCTGCTCCCGCTCCGCCGACAGCCCGTCTACCAGAAGCGAGAAGTCGATCCCTTCATCGCCCACCGTGCGGTTGTGGCTCTCCTTCTTCAGGCTCGCCAGCTGGTCATCCAGGATCAGCTGGCTGTCATACAGAAGCCGCCCGATCAGGGTCGACTTGCCGTCATCCACACTGCCGCAGGTCATGAACCGCAACAGCGACTTGTCCGTCTGCTGTTCCAGCCAGAGCGCCAGATCAGTATCGGGGCTGGGCATGGCCAGGCTCATCAGAAATACCCTTCCTGCTTCTTCTTCTCCATCGACCCGACGCTGTCGCTGTCGATCAGCCGGCCCTCCCGCTCCGAGGTCCGGCTCGCCTGCATCTCCATGATGATCGACGGCAGATCGGCGGCATCAGACCGGATCGCCCCGGTCAGCGGATAGCAGCCCAGCGTGCGGAACCGCACCATCTCCTCGCGCGGCTCTTCCCCCGGCGCCAGCGGCAGCCGTTCGTCATCCACCATGATCAGCGTCCCCGAGCGCTCCACAACCGGGCGGCGCCGCGCAAAATACAGCGGCACGATCGGGATCTTCTCGGCATAGATGTAGGTCCACACATCCAGCTCGGTCCAATTGGAGATCGGGAACACCCGCATGCTCTCGCCCGGATTGAGCCGCGTGTTGAACGTCCTCCAAAGCTCCGGGCGCTGGTTCTTGGGGTCCCAGGCATGGCTGGCATTGCGGTGCGAAAACACCCGCTCCTTGGCCCGGCTCTTCTCCTCGTCCCGACGCGCCCCGCCAATGGCGGCGTCATACTGCCCGGCATTGAGCGCCTGGCGCAGCGCCTGGGTCTTCATGATGTCGGTATAGCGAGACGAGCCGTGATCAAACGGATTGATCCCCTCACGCACCCCATCCTGGTTGGTGTGTACGATCAGATCGAACCCGTATTCCGCCGCCGTCCGGTCCCGGAACGCGATCATCTCGCGAAACTTGAACGTGGTATCCACATGCAGCAGCGGAAACGGGATCTTGCTCGGATAAAACGCCTTGCGCGCCAAATGCAGCAACACACTCGAATCCTTGCCGATCGAGTACATCATCACCGGACGTTCAAAGCTGGCCGCCACCTCCCGAAGGATCTCGATACTCTCGGCCTCTAGGGCTTGAAGATGGGTGCGTCTCAGCGGGGTCATCCTAAACTCCAAACATCAGACGGCATCTACCATCTGGGCGTAACGGACATCGCCATAGGCGATAAAAAATGGATTGGCGAAGTCAGCATCATCAGCCTGCTGCCTCTTGCCATAAGAAAGCAGGCGTCCGTCCAGGCACTCGACACGCCCGCCGGCGGCCCGCAGCACGGCATCGCCCGCCGCCGTGTCCCATTCCATGGTGCGCCCGAGACGGGGATATACATCCGCCTCCCCAGCCGCCACCAGGCAGAATTTGAGGGATGATCCTGCCGACACATAGCTGCTTATGGGCAGGCGCGACAGCCGCGCATCCCCTTCCCCGCTGCCATGCGACCGGCTGCCCACGGCGCAGAGCCCCTGCCGTGCCTCGCGCACCTTGATCTGGCGCGCCTCGACGATCTGGCCGTCAATGACTTTGGCGGCGAAACTGCCCTTGCCGCCCTCGCCCCACCAAATCCGCCCCAGGGCCGGCGCGTAGACCACGCCCAACACCGGGTTGCCATGCTCGACCAGGGCGATATTGACAGTGAATTCGCCGTTGCGCGACACGAATTCCTTGCTGCCATCGAGCGGATCCACCAGGAAAAACCGCTCCGCCATCTCCGGCGCTGCGCCCGAAGACACCGCTTCCTCCGCCACAACCGGCACACCCGGATCGAGATGAGACAGGCCTTCGAGGATGATCGCTTCAGCCGCGATATCGGCTAGGGTCACCGGTGACTGGTCGGCCTTTACCTCGACAGTGAAGTCGGTGCCATAGACCGCCATCACCTCAGCACCAGCTTCCAGCGCAATCCCGCAAATTCTTTCAATCACGACCCAAGCCGCCTTCTGCTATCGATTTCGCCAATCCCTACTGTAACTGCCATTCCGGTCGCCAGTGGATATTGAATAAATGGTTATTGTCCAACCGGACTAGAGCAGAGGACCTCTGGCGCCTTAAAGCCAGCGCGTTGAGTACATGGCTCCTATAACGTAAACGCATGCCATAGGCCGCGTCGTATGACGGGCCCGATTTCGAGAAACACCGGTCAACTATACTACAGCGGGAAAAATATCGGGATGACGACAATGGCCACGATGGCAAAAATAACGTTGAGCGGCAGCCCCACGACCAGAAAGTCCCTGAACTTATATCCACCCGCACCATAGACAAATGTGTTGGTCTGGTAGCCGATCGGAGTAGCGAAACTGGCAGACGCCGCGAACATCACCGCAATCAAGAACGGGCGGGGATCATATCCGAGGTGGGTTGCCAAAGCGATCGCGAGCGGCGCCACAAGCACTGCGACCGCGTTATTGGAAACCATCTCGGTCAGCACACTGGTGAGGATGTAGACCGCCGCGAGCAGAGCCAAGGGTCCGGCATGGGCAAAATTAGCAGCAACAAGGTTGACGACGACTTGCAATGTACCGGTGGTTTCCAGCGCCTGCGAGAACCCCAGCATCCCGAAAATTAGAAACAGGATACGCCAGTCTATAGCGTCGAACGCGTCCTGGGCATCGATGCACTTGGTGACCATAACGACAACCGCGCCGATGACCGAAAGCCCTGCTATCGGCAATAAATCGAAGGCCGCGAGCAATACCACTCCGAGAATGGTGAAGACAGCGATCGGTGCACGGTCGCGGCGGATCGCCCGCTCAGAGGGTGCGCTCAGATTGACCACTCCTCCGTCGTCCACCAGGCGCCGGATGCCCTCTGGTGGGCCTTCAAGCAATAGAGTATCAGCAAACTGCAGGTGTAGGGCCTGAACATTTTGCGAGATGTTCTGCTCCTGTCGGTGCACGGCAATGAGGTAGACGCCATATTTGCGCCGCAGCTTGAGCTCCAGGACCGGGCGGCCGACGAGATGCGAATTCGGACCGACGCTAGCCTCCATTAGCACCGTCTGCTCTGCGGTCACCGGCTCAAGGCCGCTGTCTTCCACTTCGCGGAACTCGATCTGGCCGTTTTCCTTCAAACCCAGGATTTCGCCGGTGTCGGTCTTGACCACCACCCTGTCGCCGGGTTGGAGGATCAGTTCCTCCAGCCTGCGCCGCATCGATGTCTCACCACGCACGACATCAAGGATCCGCGTTGTCGAATCGTGGAAGGGCAAGTCCTTGAGCATCTTGCCGACATACTTTGACCCGTGCGGGATCAGGAACCGGGCCATGAAGCGCCGCTTGCCCTCCTTGGAGAGCATGCTGGCCATCGAGGCCCGATCAGGAATCAGGAACCGTCCAGCAAACATCATATAGACGAGCCCGACGACGACAAACACCGCGCCTACAGCGGTCATTTCGAACATGCCGATCGGCGTCATGCCCGCCTTCTCGGCCACACCACTGACGAGTACGTTGGTGGATGTGCCCACAAGGGTCAGGGTGCCGCCGAAAATGGCCGCATAGGACAGGGGGATAAGGAGACGCGAGGGTTGGACGCCGACCGAACTTGCCACAGAGATCATGATCGGGGTGAGAAGGACCACCACAGGTGTGTTGTTGATGAAGGCAGAGGATACGGTAGCGCCGACCATCATCACGAGAAGCGCACGCAAAAGCGACCCGCGGGCGATAGTCTTGATCGCCATGCCCACGACATCGAGCACTCCGGTTCGCTCGAGCGAGGCCGAGATGATGAACATCATGGCGATGGTTATAGCCGCCGGGGAGCTGAAGACCGCCAGGAACTCATCGGTCGACAAAACACCCGTCGCCAACAAGGTGGCCGAGGCGCCAAGGGCCGTGACTTCGGGGGGGTATATTTCTTTAACAAAGCTCAGAAAGACCAGGCCGAGGAGGACAAGCACGAAGATCTGGTCCAGCGCCATATTTTTCGACCTAAATAGAAGCGCCGTCAGAAAGCCGGCTCAACAATGCTTGCATGTGACGAGCGTTTTTCGGCCCCATCGGTATCGCGGTAAGACAAGAAGTTCAACACGTCAGTGTGTTAAAGTGCGAAAAGGAAGGTTGTCGATCGCTTCTACACTGGTCGCCTGACCTCAGAACCTTGTTTACCGCAGATGATGGGCCTACGCGCCCACTGGATCGCATTTAAGCCCAATGCATCCCTTTAACCCTAACAGCGCAAGATGCTGGCTTTGTTCTCTTTTTGTGCGATCAATGTCTGGTCGAGGCTGATCATGGCCTCGTGTCGGGTTGGGCGTGTCGTCGTTAAGGCGGCCGCCCCGGTGCTGGTAACACCGAGACGGCCTGACCAGATCAATCCTGCGATCACAGGAGTCGACCATGGCTGACATCAGCCCTAACGCGCTCTGGCGCGTTGTTGAAGGCGTCTTTGCGTCCTTCCGCCACTATTTCACCTATCCTCCCCGATTTGCAGCCGCCCGCGCACAATGCGGCTTCCGCATCGGAGGCACGCGATGAAGATGATCGTCGTTGTCGCCGATGGGTCGGGCAGGTTTCAGTGTGGCCTCGTCCGTAATCCGGACCTTTTCCGGCGGCACATTGCCAAAGCGACTGGCGCTGCCGCGGTCGTCTGGGCCGGAGTGCCGGTGCTGGCCACCGACGCCTGCGCCATGGTCACGACCATTGAGCGCGATGTGCTGCCGCGCTTCGCGGCAAGGCCGTCTCTGCAGCATGAGCCGGCCTTTGTGCTCGCCATGGGCTGGGTCGTTGCAGGTCGCCCGCTGGTTCACACAGCCTGGCGGCGCGCTTGGCGCCTCTTTCGCAACGCGGTGTCGATCATTCCGGGTCTGCCGACCCAACGCCGGACCGTCACCAATGGAAAGGTGGGAGAAGGGGCATGAGCGAGGGTATTTCGCACGGCCCTTGCGCTTCTGCGCCCGGGGTGCCTTCCGCTGGGCATGATTGGCGAGGCGCACTCAAGGCGTTAGAGGGCGCCTATGCCACGACGACGATTTCCGGATACGCCCCGGACTTTTCACTCTTTGCCGACTGGTGCGCGGAGAAGGGCGCCTGTCCCCTGCCCTCAACACCCGAGACCCTGGCCCGCTATCTTGACGAGATGATCGGGACACTCAATTCCGCCACCCTTATCCGGCGGCTGGCAGCGGCCGTGCGGGTCCATCGGGCACTCGAACTCGACAATCCGGGCACCAGCGAACGCGTTCGCCTCGCGCGGCGGCGCACCCAGCGCTACCGGCCCAATCGCCCGCGCCAGGCCCATGGCATCGACCGGGACTTGCGCGCCCAAATGCTGTCGAGTTGCAAAAGCATGCTCGCCGGAAAGCGGGACAAGGTTCTCGTCGCCCTGGGTTTTGAGGGGCTTTGTCGACGCTCGGAGCTTGCCGCCCTGAGGCTCGATGACGTTGTGCACAATCGCCAGGGACAGTTGGCCTTGCTCATTCGCCGCGGAAAAGCCGACCAGATGGGCGATGGCCGGATCATCACGCTCTCACCGGAGACGGCCAGGACCGTTCTTGAGTGGATCGAGACGGCTGGGATCGAACACGGCCCCTTGATTCGGCCGGTCTATCGGGGACGCGCCGTGGCACGCCATATGTCGGGTTTCTCGATCTCGCGCCTCCTCAAATCCATTGCGACAGGCGCCGGCCTGCCAAGCGACCTTGTCAACCAGATCAGCGGACATTCCCTGAGGATCGGCGCAGCGCAAACGCTGCTCGAGGATGGGCATGATCTCCTGCGTCTGATGAAGGCGGGCGGCTGGAAGTCGGCCACAACCGTGTTGCTATGTCGATCGTACCGAGATCGATGTCTGGCGGTAACCTCCGGCAATGGAACCTCATCGGCGGTTTCGTACGCTACGGCCTACATAAAACGGAACCGCGCTTCCTAGGGGTGAGATCAGGACGGGACCGGACATCCCAGCCCGGTCCCGGGGGCGCTGCATGATTCTCCGCTCCGACCCTGTCGCGACGCGAAGGTGCGGAAAGGACACTTGTCGATCGAGATTGCTTTCCCTCCTGCAACATATGACAGCGCTTAGAGGCCTTGCGATGTCAGGTCCTGGGGGCTGATCAAGTGCGATCAAACCGCGCCAATAGGAAAAGGCCCCAGCATCCCGGAGCCTTCGTTTTTGCCTGACTTTGACGCGCTGACCCATTCGGTTCGAGCAGACTGCTATCCCAGACTAGGCCTCTTCGACCGTGAAATACTCATCAATGGCGATGACGTCATCCTCCTGCTCGAGCACCTCGCGGGCCTCATCCTCGGTAAGCGGACGCACACCTTCTCCCGGAACAGAGTCACCGCCAACAGCGGGGCGCTTCCACATGGAAGAGCCGTTGCCCTCTCCGGCCAAGAACCAGTTGCCCTTGCTAGTGCGATAGAGCCATGTATCATGCCAGTCGAAATCGCTATGATGGGCAGTGCACGTCATTTTACAGACCTTTGTGGCCGTATCGGTATTGTAACTATTGCCATCGATAATCTTGCGCATTTTCTCTCCTGAGAATCATTATTGACACAAGGCATGGTCGGAGGGACACCAATATCTGGCAATTGGCGCCGCGGCGCAGCTCGAATCTTGGTTCACGGTGCAAGAATAGTTTCCTAAGAATGCCGACGAACGGCCCGTCTGTCTGTCATGCATCCGTGTGAAGAGCCGATCTCCGCACCCGCTATCGGGGGTCGAACGACCTCTTAGCGGGCACCAGAGGCTCAAGCGCCCGTCCCGCATCCTGCCCTCGTTGCCGTTCGGGCCCTGCCGACCTGCGCCTGGCATGGCTTGACGTTCTCTCGCTGGCGCGTCTTTGTTCTCGCATGCGCTCATGGTCCATCAATACGCTGGACCTGCCCCTTTGAAGCCCAAGACTGAATGCATGGAACCGGAGAAAACCATGTTAAACAACTGCTCTGTCCGCAGAACTATCCCCGCGATCGCTACAGCCCTCCTCTTGGGCGTCGCACTACCCCAGGCCCCGGTTCTGGCCAAGGAGAAGGTTAAGTCTGGCGGCGAAACTGCCCCTGCTGCTCTGGAAATGGATTATTCGGTCTCCATTCCCAGCATTGACGCGGTCGGGTCCAATCTCGGCGACGAGGTCTTGACCGAGATTTTGAGCGGCAAGGTCGCCGAAAATGCGGGCGATCTGGCAACCCTGGACGCGACAAGCATCTCGGTCCCAGAAATCAAGGTGAACGTCACCTCCCAGTCGAACGGCGCGTCCAAGGATGCAACACTGATTTTCAAGGACCTGCTGCTTGAGGATGTGGTCGACGGCAAAGCCGCAAACATCAGCCTGGGAGGGATTGACCTTGCCGCCGACAACGCGACCTTCGCTTTCGGCGCCATGTCCGCCGCCGATCTCGATATTGCAGGTATATTGGGTGTCTATGGTCTAGTCGATGCGGCCGGCCAGACCGAACTCTCGACGATCTACACGAACCTGGTGTCTGAAGGCGGTACGCTGGAAAGCGACGAGGTCACATGCAGCTTCGGTGCCGTCAGCGGCGCCGAGTTCAGGGCCCGCCCCCTCAAGACCTCATTTGCAGAAATGATGGCGATTGGTCAGGCCATGGAAGATCAAGGCGACGAAGTGGATCCGGCAACCATGGGCCGGTTCCTCAAGATGTATGCCGATGTCCTCACCGCCTTTGAAACCTCCGACATCACCTTCAAGGGATTCGACTGCAATGGCCAAGACGAGGAAGGGCGCCCTATGGCCTTCTCAGTTGCTGGCATGACCATGGGCGGCATGAGCCCGGGTGTTTATCCCTCCATCGCCATGGACGGCCTTGCCATCGAAGTGGAGGGCGATGGCGAGATGTCGCTCGACAATTTCACCTTCAAGCCCATGGACCTTTCCACCACCATCGCAACACTGGAAAGCGCTCCGGAGTTGGTTGACGAGGCCTGGCTCGAGCAGAACGCGCGTGCCCTGATACCCGCGATGGAGGGCCTCTCCTTTGCGGGCCTGGACATCGACATTCCTGATCCAGAGAACGAGGGTTCGCGCATTCAGGCCAAGGTCGGCGAATTCGACCTCTCGCTGGCCAGCTACCTCAATGGCATTCCCACTGACATTGATCTCTCCGCTGCGCAGATCCAGGCCGCGATCCCTGCCGACACGGGCGATGAGACGTTCGAGCAACTGCGCGCGCTGGGCATCACGGACATTGACGCCGGTTTCCGCTTTGCCGCCGCTTGGGACCAGGCCACGGAAACCGTGGCCATAGAGGAAGTGTCAGTTTCCGGCGTCGATCTTGCCAGTGTCGTCCTTGCCGGAACAATTGCCAATGCAACCGAAGCGATGTTCTCGCTGGACATGGATCAATCCATGATGGCCGGCATGGCCCTTGCCGTGCGCGACCTCGACCTGACCGTCACCGACGCCGGTCTGTCCGATATCATTCTGGCCGTCGTAGCCGCCGAACAAGGCGCCGATCCGGCAACGCTAAGGCCCGTCTTCGCGGGCCTCGCACAAGGCACCGTCATCAGCATGATGGCGGGAGCGGCCGACGCAGCCAAGCTTGGAGACGCGATCAACCAGTTCGTGTCCGGCAATGCCAAGACATTGATGATCGGTATTAAAGCCAAGTCCGAACCTGGCTTGACCATGATGGACTTCATGGAGGCCGAAGAAGACCCCACCAGCCTTCTCGGCAAGGTCAATATCAGCGCCGAAGCCAAATGACATTGGGGCCGCTCACCGGGCGGCCCCTCTTCCTGGCCGACGGTGTCTTAGGGACGGGCCTGCGTCCCAGGCTGCTTTGAACTCGCGATAGGGAGCCTTTCGCGACCTTGCTCGGCAAGCCTGGACAAAATGCTGAACCGCGTCAGTACATTTATTGGGGTCGAGGGTGGTTTCCCAGAGGTGTTGGGTCAGCCATCCGGCGATCGCGATTTGATACCAAATCCAGACAGTATCTTGCGCGGTCCTGCCCGACAAAACTCCCGATATACGCCAGGTTGAGTCAAGGCGATAACGGTCAGCGATTGTCGTCTTGGGTGCAGCCCGAGCTGCTCGGCATCTCGAAAGTATGGCGCGCCCGGGAAATGAGCGAAGGAAAACGCGCATGTCTGCTTTCGCCCAAGGACGATCGCAGCGCCCCTGCGCCGGCATCATCCCTCGGACTTTCTCCATCGTCGACGGTCACGCGTAAAACTTGCCGGGCAATTGCATATTCTGCCGGATAGACGCGCCAAGTTGCTAAATATGCCTTCCGGGTTGGTTTCCAGGTTGATTCTGCCAGGCAAAGGCTTCGACATAAGCACTTTCGACGAACGACACTTCGTCGTCGGACAGGCCCTGAAATTCCTTCTCTCGAGCGCGCTTGGAGAGCTTTCCCTTCCCGGCATGAAGGAAGCTGAAAAGCAATGTTTCCAGTCGGCTTGGCAGGTCCATGTGCGCGCTGACATTCGCCATGAACTTATCATGTGATCGCAGGAACCACGTCTCATTCGGTAGATCGAAGTCGATCGCGCGTTCTACGCACCTATAGAGGAATTCCACCTGTGGTGTAGCGTCGAAGTAACGGTAGTAATCGGCCTTATCATTTAACACCTCTACATTGCCGTCACCGGGGGCCAGATGCTGGGGAATGATCGATAAAGAAATAGGGGCTCCAGCAGAGCTGGAGCCCCTGTCCCGCCCACACAAGGGGCGGATGTCGGCCCTTCCGGTGCCGGAAAGTCAACCCTGGGTTCACCCGCCCGCAATGGGGCGGTTGTTGGCCCTTCCGGTTCAGGAAAGTCGACCCTGGGTTTACCCGCCCGCGAGGGGCGGCACTGACCGGACTGCTATATGTCCAATCTCCTAATACACCGTCAGGACTTTCGAACGCATTTTACCGTTCGAACGGCGAGTGTTCTGAGGGCGGAGGTCGCCGTCGATTATCCTTGGTCCCCGTCTCTATCCGGCAACTGTCACCCATTTGTCCTGAGCCCCGAATGGAGTGCCCCCGTTACCCGCAAGTGGCAACCCGGCTCTATAGTCGGGTTTCCCTCGCGGCGACCTCTAAACCCCATTTCAGCAGTTCTCGGGCCTTGGCGGGCGCGCTTGCCTCGACGTAGCACCGCAGCTCCGGGGCATTTCCCGAGGCCCGGAAATGCACCATGTCGCCGTCCGAGGTCCAGAACTGCAGTCCATCAATATCGGCGCGACGAGAAATGCCAAACTCGCCGAAAAGGCCTCCCGCATAGTCCGGATCTTGGCGCAGGCGGTCCAAGAAGGCCGCGCTGCGCTCGCTCGGAATGTCCTGCAACCGGTCCGCTAGAGCACTTTTGAGCGGCAGTTGTGCCACCACCTGCGATAGGGGTTGGCCAAGCCGCGCGCTTTCGCCCAGGGCACAGACAATGGGGAGGATCGCATCACGGGTGACCAGTGGGTCCAGCGGGCCGCTAGGCGCGGTAATCCCCTGCCCCACAAAGGTCCCGCCATTGGCCTCGAAACCGATCGTGGCGCCACTCGTCTGGTTCATGGACGCGACCACATAGGGCGAGCCCACCCGCGTCCGCTCGACGTCATTGAAGAGGTCGAGATCTTCGATAGCGGTATTGGACGTAACCGGGGTGACGACGCAATCCGCTCCCAAATAGCGAGCGGTCATCAGGCCAAGCACGTCGCCGCGGATAAAAGTGCCCCGTTCATCGACGACCAGAGGCCTATCCCCATCCCCATCGGCCGATACCACGGCATCCAGGCCATGTTCGCCGATCCAGCCTGGAATAGGTGCAAATATTGCATCGGAGAATGCCTCGGTGTCGACCGGCACAAAGCCCTCGATCCGTCCCAGTGGAACCACCTCGGCTCCATAATGCGCCAGGACCTCAAAGATCAGGTCGCGGGCGACCGTTGAGTGTTGAAAGACGCCTATACGTTTTCCGGCCAAAGCCTTGTCTGGGAGGATGCCAAGGCAGCGCTTGAGATATCGGCGTCTGGCCGGTTCGACCTCGTTGTTTGGATCGGCCTCGCCGTCAGCAATCGGCTGCCGGTCGAGCGCGGCGAGGATGCCTGCCTCGTCTTGCTTGCCGATCTCGCCGCTGGGCAGATAGAATTTGAGACCGTTGCGATCGGCCGGGATGTGGCTCCCGGTGACCATAATGGCTGCGCCCCCGTCCGCCATAGCATGAAGGGCCAGCGCCGGGGTTGGCAACGCACCGCAATCGACCGGCTCAAGGCCCGCCGCCACGATGGCCACGGCACAATCTTGGAGGATGGCTTGGCTCGACGGCCGGAAGTCCCGCGCCAGAAAGACCCGTTGGACGGGTCTGTCGAGGGTCCGGTCGAGGTGGCGCAGAAAGGCGGTGGTGTACTGCCTGGCCGCCTGCCCTTCAAGTTCCGCGGCGAGGCCGCGCAAACCACTGGTGCCAAATTTGAGGCTGCCTCCAAGCGTCATCGCGCGGCCTCTTCGCCGGCGTAGCTTCGGAACCAATCAACAAAACTGTCAATCCCCTGGTCGAGGGGCGTATCCGGCAATTCGCCCACGAGGGCCGCAAGAAGCCCGGTGTCGGCCTCGGTCGCGACCACATCGCCAGGCTGCATGGGCAGCATGGTCTTCCGGGCCTCCTTGCCCACGGCCCGCTCGATCGAGGCGATGAAGACCATCAATTCCGTCGGCTGGCCACCGCCGATATTGAGGATGCGGAAGGGCGCCACCGCCGAGAGGCTGTCGCCAGGAACCGGCTCTCCCTTGACCGGAATACGATCCATGATCGCTGCCATGGCGGTCACAAGATCTCCTACATAGGTAAAGTCCCGTCGCATCTGGCCATTGCCATAGACATCGATCGCTTCGCCCGCGGTGATGGCACGCGCAAATTTAAGGGGCGCCATGTCCGGCCGCCCGTAGGGACCGTAGACGGTAAAGAAACGCACGCAGGTCGAGGGAATGGACCACAGATGCGCATAGGAATGGACCAGTGCCTCGCCGGCCTTCTTGGTGGCCGCATAAAGCGATAACGGGGAATCCGCGCGATCAGTCTCGGCATAGGGCATATGCTCATTGCCGCCATAGACCGAACTGGTGGAGGCAAAGATCAGATGCCGTGGCGGATGCCGGCGCATGGTTTCAAGCAGGTTCGCCGTACCAACAACGTTGGACTGGATGTAGCTATCCGGGTTCTCGATGCTGTAGCGCACTCCCGGCTGGGCCGCCAGATGAAAGACGATCTCGGCTCGAGCCGCGCCGACAAATTCACCAAGGGCAGCCGCATCGGTCAGGTCGACCTTGCCAAAACTGAAGCCAGGCCGTTCGAGGAGGAGATTGAGCCGGGTCTGCTTGAGTGCGGGATCATAATAGCTGGTGAGGGCGTCGAGACCGACAACCTCATGCCCGCCGGCCAGGAGGCGTTCGCACAAGTGAAAGCCAATAAAGCCGGCGGCGCCGGTGACGAGAATATTCATGGAGCCGCTCCCCTCGCCTCACTCGGCCGCTTCGGTAATCCGCTCGCTGGGTTCCGTCTCGGAGCGCCCAATGCTGACATAAGAAAAGCCATGACGCAGCATTTCATGAGGGCGATAGACATTGCGCAGATCAACAAAGACGGGTGACGTCATCGACGCCCTCAGGCGCTCGAGATCGAGGGAACGGAACTCGTTCCACTCGGTAACGAGCACCACCGCGTCGGCACCCTCTGCCACCTCATAGGCGCTCTCGGCGAACCGGACATTGTCCATCAGCTCGCGCGCTGCCTTCATCCCTTGTGGATCAAAGGCGACAACTTCGGCGCCACGATCCTGGAGGCCACGGATGATGTCGAGTGCGGGGGCTTCGCGCATATCATCCGTATTGGGCTTGAAGGTCAGGCCCAGGACACCGATGGTGCGGCCGCGCACATCGCCGCCACAGGCAGCGATCACCTTGCGCGACATGGCGCGCTTACGCTGCTCGTTGATGGAAACAGTGGTCTCCACTAGCCGCATGGGACTACCATGATCCTGGCCAATTTTGACCAGAGCCGTTGTATCCTTTGGAAAGCACGAGCCACCATAACCCGGGCCGGCATGAAGGAACTTCGAGCCGATCCGGTTGTCGAGACCAATGCCGCGGGCCACCTCCTGGACATTGGCGCCGGTCGCCTCGCAAAGGTCGGCCACCTCGTTGATGAAGGTGATCTTCATGGCAAGGAACGCGTTGGCCGCGTATTTGATGAGCTCGGAGGTCCGGCGGTCGGTAAAGAGGATCGGCGCCTGGTTGAGATAGAGTGGTCGGTAGACCTCAGTCATGACCTCGCGCGCGCGCTCGTCGTCAATGCCGATAACAATGCGATCGGGGCGCTTGAAGTCATCGATCGCTGCCCCTTCGCGCAGGAACTCGGGATTGGAAACGACCGCGACATCGGCACCGGGATTGACCGAGGCGATGATGTGGGCGACTTCGTCGCCGGTGCCGACCGGCACGGTGGATTTGGTCACGACGACGGTGAAGCCCTCAACCGCCTGCGCGACTTCCCGCGCCACCGCGTAGACAAAGCTCAGATCGGCGTGGCCATCGCCGCGCCGGCTTGGCGTTCCAACGGCGATGAAAACAACATCGGCCTGGGAAACGCTGGTAGCCAGGTCCGTCGTGAAAGACAGTCTTCCGCCGGCCACGTTGGATTTGACCAGTTCTGAGAGCCCGGGTTCGTAGATCGGCACCACACCCTCTTCGAGAGCCGCGATCTTGGCCTCATCCTTGTCGATGCAGGTCACGTCATGTCCGAAATCGGCCAGACAGACCCCCGTCACCAGGCCCACATAGCCCGAACCCACCACTGCAATCTTCACCGATTACTCTCCGTTGTCGCCCGCCGATACGGCCTAAAACATGTCGCTTTGTGCGGTCTGCGGACCTTAAAAGACCATCACCGCTTAATAAAAGCCATCAGTTGTTTTGCAAGCCAGACCTGCATTGACAGTAAATGGCATTAGTCCTCGGCGCGCGGGCGACCACGCATCTGCTTGACCTGAGAACGCACTGACTTGCCTTCCAATCGTCTTTTCTTTGAAGCCAGAGTTGGTCGGGTGGCGAGGCGCGGCTTGGGAACGTGGGCTCCAGCCTTGAGCAGGGCCACCAGCCGTGCGAGAGCTTCGCTCCGGTTGAGAGGCTGGTCGCGGTGCCCATTGGCGGTGATCAAGATCACCCCATCCTTGGTGATGCGGCTGCCGGCAAGAGCCGCGATGCGCCGCTTCATCGGCTCGGGCACATTGGGGGAATTTCTTAGATCGAAGCGCAACTGCACTGCGCTTGCGACCTTGTTGACATTCTGTCCGCCGGGTCCCGAAGCGCGAATGAAGCTTTCCTCGATCTCTGCCGGGTCAATTGAGACGGAGCGGGTGATTTGGATAGGCTCGGCCATGTTTCCCCCGTCCCTTCAATCGTTTAGAAGCGTCCTGGAAATTCCGTCCTACCGCTTGGATCGGCCAGCGAACCAGACTTCCTCGTCGTGGATGATACGGCCCTTTTCGGTCGTCCGGTACTTTCCCGGCCCGGCTTCCTCGATCCACTTCTTCTTGAGCATGCCGGCGAAAACCTTCTCGCCGATATCCTTGAAATCATCCGGGCCGAGGACATTGTCCTCGCCCAGATGATAGAGAGCCTTCATCTCGCGATTGGAGGGACGCTGCGGCATCAGGCGGCCTTTTCAGCGGCTTCCTTGAGGTCCGGCGGGGTGGCTTCGGCCAACAGTGACACCAGCGCGTCCATGAATGGCTCGACCTTCTGCCCCTCGGTGCCAAGGCGGCGCACCGAAACTGTGCCCTCCTCGGCCTCGCGTCGGCCCACCACGAACATCAGCGGCACCTTTTGTACCGAGTGTTCGCGGACCTTGTAGTTGATCTTCTCGTTGCGCGTATCGATCTCGGCGCGAATACCGGCGTCGCGAAGCTGGCGCACCAGCTTTTCCGCATATTCGTCCGCTTCCGACACGATGGTGGCAACGACGACCTGGGTCGGCGCCAGCCACATAGGCATCTTGCCGGCATAGTTCTCGATCAGGATACCGATGAAGCGCTCCAGCGATCCCAGAATGGCACGGTGCAGCATCACCGCATACTGGCGGCTACCGTCCTCGGCCACATAGGTCGCGTCGAGGCGCTCGGGAAGCACATAATCGAGTTGCAGCGTGCCTACCTGCCAGGAGCGACCAATAGCGTCCTTGAGATGGAATTCGAGCTTGGGGGCGTAGAAGGCGCCCTCACCCTCGGCGATCTCGAAGTCGTAGCCGGTGGCGCGCAATGCGTCGCCGAGCGCCTTCTCGGCCGCGTCCCAGCGCTCGATGGTGCCGCCGAACTTTTCGGGGCGCGTGGCGAGCTTGATGACGACATTGTCGAAGCCCATGTGCCCATAGACCGAATAGAGCAGATGCACGAAATGCTCAGTCTCGGACTGAATCTGGTCTTCGCGGCAGAAGATATGCGCATCGTCCTGCGTCATCTGCCGCACGCGCATCAGGCCGTGCAGTGCGCCATGCGCCTCATTGCGGTGGCAGCAACCAAATTCCGCCATGCGCAGAGGCAGATCGCGGTAGGACTTGATGCCCTGGTTGAAGATCTGCACATGCGCGGGGCAGTTCATCGGCTTGAGGGCCAGATAATCCGCCTCTTCGGTCAGAACCGGACCCTCTTCATCCGTGTTGGGAACGGCATCGGGCACCACGAACATGTTTTCGCGGTACTTGCCCCAATGACCGGACTGCTCCCAGAACTTGGCGTGCATCAGCTGAGGCGTCTTGACCTCCTGATAGCCCGACTTGTTCAAACGGCGGCGGATATAGGCTTCCATCTGGTTGTAGATGACAAAGCCGCGCGGATGCCAGAAGACCGAACCCTGCGCTTCCTCCTGCAGATGGAAAAGATCGAGGTCGCGACCGATCTTGCGATGGTCGCGCTTCTCGGCCTCCTCCATCATCGTGAGATAAGCTTCGAGCTCGTCCTTGGTGGCAAAGGCCGTCCCGTATATGCGGCTCAGCACCGGGCGGTTGCTGTCGCCGCGCCAATAGGCACCCGCCACCTTGGTCAGCTTGAAGGCCTGACCGACATCCTTGACGGTCCGCATGTGCGGGCCGCGACACAGGTCCATCCACTGGCCTTGGCTATACATCTTGATCGACTGGTCAGCCGGTATGGCGTCCACGAGCTCGACCTTGAAGGCCTCTCCCTTGGTTTCGAACCAGTTCTTGGCCTGATCGCGCGTCCAGACTTCCTTGGTGAAGGCTGCGCCGCGCTCGATGATCTCGGCCATCTTCTTTTCGATGACGCGCAGCTCGTCTTCCGTGAACGGACCAGCTTCACGATAGAAGTCGTAGTAAAATCCGTTCTCGATAACCGGGCCAATCGTTACTTGAGTGTCAGGCCAGAGCTCCTGCACGGCCTCGGCCAGCACGTGGGCCGCATCGTGACGGATCAGTTCCAGCACATCCTGCGAGCCGCTATCGCGCGTCACAAACTCAATCTTGCCGTCGGCTTCCAGCGCGTCACTGAGATCAGAGAGCACGCCGTTCCACTTCATCGCCACCGTCTTCTTGGCCAGCGACTTGGAGATCCCTTCGACGATCTCGGTGCCGGTAGTGCCGCGCGAATAGTCGCGAGCAGCACCATCGGGGAACGTCACCTTGATCGACATTTTAGGTCTCCATGAATTTGCATTTGCACGCATTGAACAATGCGCGAGGCCGCTGCTTAGCATGAATAGCGCTGATTTCCAGCCACAACCTGCCGTTCAGCCGGGCAACCCATCATACCGTGGCAAGTCATCGGTGATTTCGTACCACGGCGCCTTTGAGCCCACGAACATGTGGAAGGAAGGCCGCAGGCTTGGCGCATCGACTAGGGTGCCCATCGCAACATGCGTATTCCCGTTCTCAGCTATCACCGAATAGAGGAACGATCCGCAACTGCCGCAATGGATGTCATGGGTATCCGGAGGCGAGCCGAAAATGAGCAAGTTGTCCTCACCCTTGGACAACCGCAATTTACCTGTCTTGATCGACGCCATCGGCTTGAAGGCTGATCCTGTTGCACGCCGGCAGCGCGAACAGTGACAGTAGAACGCGGCAGCGAATGCGTCCTCCACCTCATAGGTCGTCGCGCCACAGAGACAGCTACCCGTCAGCATGCTCATGCATTTCTCCCTTCCAGCGCCCATAGCGCCAGGGCAAGTACCAGCGCCCGCTTGCCGGCAGTGACTCAGGCACAGGATCGTAGCCATGCGTTCCACCCGGCCGGCAACGCCAGAAGCGGGCCAATCCCATCCACCCACCGGGCCAGAAGCCGAATTGCCAAATTGCGTCCCGCGTAAATTCCGAGCAGGTCGGCAGGTGACGACAGGTGCGGCCTGCGAATGCGGATAGCGTGTAACGGTAGACCGTGATCAGAAAAACGGCGGCGACCTTGAACGGAAAGTCGATGACACGCCACATCAGCGCGATGAATCGATCCATCAGCCGTCTGCCGCAACCCGCGGGTCCGACTCGATTTTTTCCAACGCCGCCGCCACCGCGTCGAAGACCAGGAGGGTCGACATGTGGCGCGCCGGATAGTCTCTCACCGGTTCAAGATATCTAAGGTCTTCCCACTTTCCCGATGGCGGCGAGCCGTCTGACTTCAGCATGTCGTGCATGGTGTGCCGCAGGCGCAGGAAGTTGTCGACCGGCGTTCCGACAATCTCGCGGGCGACAACCGCCGCCGAAGTCTGTCCCAGTGCACACGCCGAGATCTCGTGACCATAGCCAACGATCACGCCATCCCGGACGGCCACATCCACCTCAATCACTGATCCGCAGACCCGGCTGACCTTGCGCGCCGAAGCATCGGGGTGCGAAAGGCGTCCCGGCTGCAGGGCGTTCCCCGCAAGCTCGAGTATTTTTTCGGAATAGAGATCGCTCAGCTCCATGATCCCGACAATTCTGTTTCTTGTTCCGGTCCCGTTCCGCTTCTATATAGGTGGTCTCCAGCTTTGTGTCAGGGGAATATGCTCCTGCCATGATCTGGCGCGCCGTCTGCGGCGTATTGGACAGCGGTCGCAATGCAAGGAGCCCGACCCATGGACGCCCAAGTCAAGCCGCTCAAGACCCTTACCCCTGCCAACGAGACTTTCGAGCGCCCGAGCCGCGAAGAGGCCGAAGCGGCAGTCCGCACCCTGATTGCCTGGGCCGGGGATGACCCGAACCGAGAGGGACTGCTCGATACGCCTGCGCGGGTGACCAAGGCCTATGGGGAGCTCTTCGCCGGCTACGAACAGGATGCGGGCGAAGTCCTCTCCAAGACTTTCAAGGAAGTGGGTGGCTATGACGATCTGGTGCTGGTCAAAGGCATCCCGTTCTACGCCCATTGCGAGCACCACATGGTGCCCTTCTTCGGTCAGGCCCACATCGCCTACCTGCCTCATGACGGTGTGGTGGGACTATCCAAGCTCGCCCGGCTTGTCGAAGTTTTCGCGCGGCGCCTCCAGACGCAGGAGACGATGACCGCACAGATCATCGACGCCATCAACGAGAACCTTGGGCCCCGCGGGGCTGCGGTGATGCTGGAAGCCGAACACATGTGCATGACCATGCGCGGCGTGAGGGCCCATGACGTCAAGACCGTCACCCATCGCTTCACCGGCGTCTTTGCCGAAGACCGCGTCGAGCAGGATCGCTTTTTCGCCATGGTCGGACAACGCTGAGGCGAAGTGGGCCGAACGACAAGCGCGATCAAATGCGCCGCTCCCCGACATGGCATAGACTACTCGTCTCAAACGGGTCTGTGCCATGTCAGTTGTTTCCAAAATGCTCTGGGTCCTCGAAAGCCGGTCGCGTGAGCCGCTGGGCCTT